>Ga0208953_1000024_pt1 | contig 179956 bp, 185 predicted proteins | sample RifOxyB2_FD_184033 | JGI IMG/M metagenome (GOLD analysis project Ga0208953, IMG submission 184033) | Groundwater microbial communities from Rifle, Colorado - Rifle Oxygen_injection B2 (SPAdes) | ecosystem: Environmental > Aquatic > Deep subsurface > Groundwater | place: USA: Rifle, Colorado...
TAAAATAACTGGTGAAGTAGCTTCTGCAGTTGTTCAGGAAATTATCGCAAGAACTGGTTTTAGAGGAGAAATTACACAAGTTAAATGCTTAGTTCAATCCGGAAGAGATAAAGGTCGATCAATGAGAAGAAATATTCGTGGAGCAGTAAGAATTGGTGATGTATTAATGCTAAGAGAAACTGAAATTGAAGCTCGTAGAGTAAAATCAAAAGTTACAAAAGGAGCATATACTTAAAATGCCAAGATGTGTTTATTGCAAAAAAAATTACGAATTCCCAAGAGGATTAACTCTGGTAATGAAAGATGGAACTGTTAATTATTTATGTTCTTCAAAATGCAGAAAAAACATGATGATGAAAAGAAGAAAAGTCAATTGGATTAGAAAAGACAAAAAAGTTAAAGAATAAATTTATTTCTTATTTAATGAAAATTAAAATCAAAGTTCATTCAAACTCTTCTCAGGAAAAAATAAACAAAATTGATGACCATTTCTATGAAGTTTGGCTAAAAGAAAAGCCTATTGACAATAAAGCAAACTTAAAAATACAGCAAATGCTCAAAAAATATTTTTCCTGTAATGTAAAAATAAAATCCGGTTTTAGTTCAAAACTAAAAACTTTAGAATTAATCGCTTAAAGATTATGCCCGGGGCATAAAATATCATAATTTATTTTTTTTAGTATTTTCAAAGATTCTTGCATTTTTTCAGGTTCACTCTCCGGAAAATCTGTTCTTCCGATATATCCATCATCAAACAAAGTATCTCCGGAAAATAATATATTTTCGTATAAAAAACAAACACTATCCCTCGTATGTCCGGGGGTTTTAATGATTTTAATTGTTTTTATCTCCGGCAAATAATTTTTTAATTCAATCGGATGATAAATTTCTGCTTCTGTAAAAAGACCTATATTCCCTAAATGATCCCAATGATCATGAGTTAATAATACAACATCAATTTTTGCAGGAGAACTGCCAATTTTTTTTAAATATTCTTTTAGTTCATTTTCGTTTTCTTTTGACCCAGTATCAATTAAAATATTTTTATTATCAGTTTTCAAAAAATAAACACATGAACCGAAATTTTTTTCGAAAATTATCTTCCATACATTTTCTTTTATTTTTTGAATCATCGATATAAATAATAAGATAATTATATAAAGTTTTTGAAACATAAGTCTATATGAAATATGAATTTGCTCCTGATTTACAGATAATTGCTGAAGAAATTTCTTTCTTATTATTCCCGCATATTCAGATGGAAAGAGTAAAATGTCTTAGGGGATACGGAACTTCTTCAAGCAGAACTATTGCAAGATGCCATGCTTTGGGAAAATTAATGCAAAAAGCTATAGGGATAAAACCCTTTTACGCTCTGGAATTTTTGTCAGAAAGGTTTGACAACCTTGATCCTCAAGAACAAATCAAGGTAATTATACATGAATTAATGCACATACCCAAATCTTTCGGGGGAGGATTTAAGCACCACGACGTTGTTACAGACAGAAATGTTACAATCTGCTATAAAGAGTATATTTTAAGGAAAAAAGAACAAACTCCGCCGGATTCACTGGGTTTAGACTTACTAAAAAAAAATAATCAAAATAACCTAAATTTCTTAAAGCAATTTTTTAAATAATGAAACAGCAAAAAATTACATTCTATAATAAGAGAAAAAAATTTTCATTAAAAGTTTTCAAAGTTTCATGGATAAGTGAAAGTGTAGGCTTAATGTTTTCCGGACGGGAAAATGCAAAGGTCTTATTATTCAATTATAGCAAATCAGCTTCTTTAGGCATTCATTCGGTATTTGTATTTTTCCCTTTTATTGCCGTATGGCTGGATAAGAATAATTCAGTGATAGATATAACATTTGTTAAGCCTTTTTCATTGCATGTTAATATAAAAAAAAATTGGTCGAGGCTAATTGAAATTCCGATTAACAAAAAAAATAAATATTTGGTAAAATTTCTCCTTGATAAACCTGAATTTAACAATGCTTATTCGACGAGAATTCGAAAGGTTTAAATATTCCTCTGTGGTTATTATATTATAATATTTAAAAGGAGGTGTTAAAGATGGGAAAAGTAATTGTTAAGAATGTTGTTGTAAGAAAACCAGGCTATCTTTATTACGTAGACGGTAGTGGTAATGTTTGCGAAGCTCAGATGGCTAGAGGTGGGAAAAAGAAAAAAAAGGCTGTTAAAAAAGTGGCTAAAAAACCAGTTAAGAAAGCAGCTAAAAAAGTTGTTAAAAGAAGATAATTTCTTTTTTCTTCCGGCGGTGTTCTTTTTATTTTTTTTATTTTTATTCTAAAGTTTTTATATACGATTTTTACAATAAATCTCGGTCATTAAAAACTAATAAGATTTTTATACTCTTTTTCTCTATTAATAAACATGGTATTAAGCATATTTATTTACATAATAATTTTTATTGCAATAATCGTAGGTATTGTTTTATTCATTTTGCACAGAATTGAAAAAGATCTTAAAGAAAAGATGCTACAAGCAAAAAATGATCCAAATAAAATTTATTTACAAAAAATAGGACGATTAAAAGGTGATAATCCTCAAAAAGTTCTTGAAGAAATAAATCAAATTACAAAAGACTTTTTTAAAGATGCATTTAAAGTCAGATTATTTAGAGGTTATAACAAAATTATTGAATCATTAAGCCAGGAAAAAAATAAGCCTGAAATTAATTATTGCAATCTTTTAAATCATGCATTATATTCCGGAGAAGCTCCAAATAAAAAAACAAATGAAGTATTAATTAGATTTTTTAGATTAATCATCCTAAATAATAAAATTATCGCAAAAGTACAAAAAAAAGATGTTTTCTTGGAATTTCTAAAAAAAGTTAATATATTTCGTTTGCATTAAAAAGAATTTTATTACAAAAAGGATTATTGCAAAACTAACTAAATAACCGGAAATATCAATTGAAACTTTTCTTACTGTCAAACCTAAAATATTTCTAAATGATTGTTCAAGTGTATCTTGGTTTTCTGCTTCAAAATAGCTTCCCCAAGTATTATAGGACAATGCTTTTAATGCATCTTCATCTAACTTAGATAAACCATAAATCGTTTCTCCTCCCTCAATAGTTCCAATGCCAATGGTATGAATCAACATATTTTCTCTGTTTGCATAATCAATTGTTTCATTAAGATTCCCGACATTTATTTGACCATCACTCAATAAAATTAATGCTTTATTTTTTTCATTTTTTAACATATTGCTTGCTGTAAGTACAGCCTCATGCAAATCTGTTCCGCCATACTCATTTAACTTAATCTCTTTTATCTTTTTAGAAATAAGCCCACGATCAATTGTCAAATCTTCTTCAATATATGAAGTTCCGGCAAATGAGATTAAGCCAATTCTTGTACCAAATAAAGTTGATTCAACAAAATGACTTGCTGTTTCCTGTGAAGCTGCCAGCCTGTTTGGGGGTAAATCCGTAGCAGACATGCTTTGCGAGTTATCAATCGCGATAACAAATGAAAATGCACTTGCCTGATTAATTGTCTGTAATGTTAAACCGGAAATAGTAAATATTAATAATGAAACAATTAATATGCTTAAAACTAAATCTGTTATATTCTTTGAAAAAAAATCAACCCCTTCAATTCTCCCTATTGCTTCAAAATTTGCAAATTTTAATGCAATTTTTTTTCGATTATTTATTGAGAAAAAATGTATAAATATCAAAAGAGGGATAACTAACAATAAAATCAAAAATTTCGGTTCAGCAAAATAAAAAAAGATTTTTAACATTTTACAAATACTCCTGGGATTTTTATAGCGGGTATTTGTAAAAGATAAAAATTTGAATTTTTAGTAAATTTTTTCATTTTAAATTTTATTTTCAATCCTCTCTTTCAAAAATATCGCAAGTGAAACTGCAAAAGGTTCGCTAGTCATCAAATCCAGATAATCAACATTGCTTCCTCTGATTATTTCTTCAATAAGTTTTTCTTTTTGTTTAACGTATCTTTCATATGATTCTTTAGCAACTTTAGGATTAATTATTAATTGCGAATTATTCGAAGTATTTTCAATAACTAATTCACCGTTAATATTTGGTAAGTGTATATCTAATGGATCTCTAACCCGAATAACAATTGTTTCAAACATATTCGCTAAAAGGCTTAATTTTTTTTCAGTTTCATTTGTAGAACTTAAAAGATCTGAGATAATAATTACTGAAAATATTGATTCGTTTAGATAATCCGTAGCAAAATCTAAAGCATTATTAATATTGCTTTTTTCTCCATAGGTTTCTCCATGAGAAAGAATATCCATGAATATTTCCATCTGTTTTTTACCTTTTTTACATTCAATATATTGTGTAACCTTATCATTAAATAATATTAACCCAATTGCATCGTTAAAATCAAGCATTAAATTTGTGAGTGCGGCAATAAGCTCAAGAGCATATTCGCATTTAATTTTTTTTGTCGAACCAAAAACCATATTACTCCCGACATCTAACATAAAAACTATTTTTAAGTCTCTTTCCTCTTTATATTGCTTAACCAATAATTCCTGAGCTCTACTGCTTGCTTTCCAATCAATATCTGACGCATCATCATCCGGTGAATAACTTCGAAATCCTTCAAATTCCAAGCCTTTCCCCCTAAAAATTAATCTATAAATATCTCTTTTTAACTTAAACTCTTTTATCATTGATTCTAATTGTGTAATTGCATCTGCGACATCAACATTCAGTTTTCCTTTTGTCATTTTCTAAATTATTTAAGACCTACTTTATTTAAGATTTCTTCAATAATTACATCTGAATCAATTTTTTCTGCTCGAGCTTTATAATTTAGAATAAGTCTGTGCCTTAGAACATAATGTGCAACATCTCTGACATCTTTTGGAATGACATAATCCCTGCCATTAATCAAAGCCCAGCTTTTAGCAGCAATAAATAAACCAATACTTGCCCTAGGCGAACCTCCCCATTCAACATATTTCCCATGTGGAAAATCTTTTTTTCTTGTTTTTTCAATAATATCTAAGATATATGCCTTAATTTTATCGTCACAATAAATCTCTTTAGCCACTTTTTGCATTTCAAGAATCTTATCTGGTGATAAAATGGGTTTAATATCAAATTCTTCGAATTTTTTTAAAGTCATATTATTCTCCATAATCAATTCTTCTTCTTTTCTTTTAGGATATGTAAGAATTAATTTAAATAAAAAACGATCAATCTGGGCTTCCGGTAAATCATAAACCCCGGAGCTTTCTAATGGGTTCTCAGTAGCCATTACAAAAAATGGCAAAGGTAATTTAAACGTCTCTCGACCAATAGTAACCTGTTTTTCCTGCATTGCTTCAATTAAAGCTGACTGGGTTTTTGGAGGACTACGGTTAATTTCATCTGCAATAATAAAGTTAGCAAAAATTGGACCTTTAATTATTTCAAAACCTTTGTTCTGTGTAAATGTTGTAACACCAACGATATCACTAGGCAATAAATCTACTGTAAACTGTATTCTTTTTGCACTGCATCCCGATGCAACAGCCAAAGATTTTACCAATAGTGTTTTAGCAATTCCCGGAACACCTTCAAGTAAAACATGCCCATCACAAAGTATTGCACAAATACACGCATTAACTATCTCATCTTGACCCATTACCGCTTTTGCAATTTCTTTTTTAGTGGCATTAATTAATTTTGAAACTTCTTGAATCTCTTTAGATTTCACAATTTTTGTTTGAAGAATATTCCCCTCGGTTATTTCTTTCTCTTTAAAACCCAATGCATTTAAATCATTTAATGCAGTGCAAACTGATAAAACTTCTTTAATCTCTTTAGAATCAAAACCCCTACGAATTAAAATATTGTAAATCTCTTCGGGGTTATATCCTCCTTGAAGTGCTTCTGTCACCCATTCTTTAATTTTATCTTCAATAACCATCTTTTATAATTAAAACTTATATATAATTAAATACTTTATGTTTTACTGTTTTAAACCTCTTTTTAATTTAATTCTATTATAAAAATAAAATAAAAGCCCCACAACAAACGCAAATATTACCGAAGAAGATAAATAGATATAAAGTTTATTTTCTTCTCTTGCTGTATATTTAATTTTTCCTTTTTGTAGAATAGAATTTTTGCAGGCATCAAGTGCTTCATCAGCTTTTTTAACTGCTGATGCAAATTCTCCGTTTTCATAATCTTTTTTTGCTTCATTAATTAATTCTTTTAATTCAATACATTCAGGATTTTCTACAATAAATTCTTCGACAAAAATAACTTTTTCTTTAATTCTATCCCCCTCTGTCATTGTTAAATACATCTTGCCCCAATCTTTGTATACTGGATTTTTTACGGTAGCATTAACTGTAATTTCATATGTTGCAGGCTCTTGAGATAAAATGTCAATAGTCATATTAACAGTTCTTTTTTCTCCGATTTTTAATGATGAAATATTTGTTTCATTAAAAGTAATTCTTAAATTATTGCTGATATTTCCGTCCTTGGCAACTAAACCAAATAAATCAATACCCGTCAAAATTTTTTTACCATCGTTAAAAAGCACTAAAGGTACTGTGATTTTATTTTGATTATATAATGAAACAGGTTCAGGCATAATTAATTTTAATAATACTATTGTTTCTCCTGATCCCCCACTTCCTCCACCGGAGACTGGAGTAGATACAGGTGTTGGTGTTGTACTTATTGTTAAATCCACTGAAAAATTATTACTTGTAACAGAATTAATTACTTGTGATGAATTTGAACGATTATATTCATTCGCTGTAATGCTGTATACTCCTCCGCCATTTGCCGTAGCTGAAAAAGTCATAGTCGGAGTTGTTCCATTAACCCAATCAATAGTGCTAATTGTAATTGTTCCGCCGGTTAAATTTGATGCCGAAGAAGTAAAAGCTATTGTTTGATTTTGGTCAGTTGCATCTAAATCTGTAAAATAATCTGATAAAGTTATAACTTGAGGAGAACCACCATTAAAACTTCCAATTGAAGCTGAAAATGTCAAAAGAGAATTAGTATATGTAATATTAACATTCCAGTTTTGTGTAAAGTTCAATTCGTTAAATGTTGGGTTGATCGCAACTAATGTCAAGTTCTGATATTCATTATTTGTTTCATCAGTAAAGTTCGGCGTAAAGCTCCATGTAAAATTTGCATTATTACCATAGCAACTGGTATTATATCTTAAGACATCATTTAAATAAAATTTGCATGTAAGATTATCTTGAAGAGTATGATTAACTTTAAAAATTAAGCTTGAAGTTACATTCTCCTGCAATGTGAAATTAAATGTACTAATTGGAAAAGTTACATTCGGTAAACCATATACAAATATCCAAAATTCTTGCGACGAATTTCTTCCGCTTGTATCATTAACTGTAACATTTAAATGATATGTACCGGATTGACTGTCATTAAAAGTTATATTCAATTGCCCAGAAGTTGTGTTAAAGATTGTTTGATTTCCGTTTATAAAATTATTTCCCCCTAAAAATTCAATAATAAATGTCAAATTACCTGTTGATTCATTTCCGTCTTCTAAATCAGTAGCATTAATCTCATAACTAAGTGTCGAATTAACTTTTAATGTTTGATTTGTTAATGAATCAAGAGTTGGAGAATGCTGTATCTCTGTAATTGTCAGATTAAAATTTAATGTTGTTGAAGAATTACTTAAATCAGTAATATTCATCACAACCTGATAATTTCCAATATCTGTTTTATTTGGGGTAAAACTTGCTTGATAAATTAATAAATTATCTGCAGGGGGGATTGTCAAGGTAAAATTAAATAAATTTGCTTGTTGCCCAGTAGAATTTAAGATTGTGGTTGTTACAGTTAAAGATTCATTATAAAAACTTTTTTGTCCGGCTGGAATCCTAAAGTCATTATCTATGATATTTGCATAAATGATTGTTTCATTATCCTCTGCAGTCATTACATGCGTGGAATTATAAGTTGAATCCGGCGTATTTGAGGTAAAACTACTTGCAGTAGGATTGTCATTAATATTATAAATTGTAAAATTAAAATTCTGAACACTTGTTAAATATCCGTCGCTAATTGTGATGCTGACTATATGCTGGCCTACATCTGCATCAATGGAAGTAAAACTAAGTATTCCTGTTGTAGAATTTAAACTAAATGAAGGAAATGCTGTGTCATTAGTATATGAAAATGTTAAGACATCTCCGTCTAAATCTGTTACATTCAATGATAGATTTAAATTAAGGCTATCACCTTCGTTACTCACAAATGTTGTTTGGAGTAATCCTGTCCAATTGGGAGCAGTATTATTTAGAATGGTCATATTAAATGTATTATATACTAAAGCATTTTCTGAATCATTAACAGTAATATTGATAGTATAATTTCCTGATTCGCTTGAATTTGGAGTAAAAACAATACGAGCAGTAGTTTTATTTGTCCCTGCAACAGGCATATTTAAAATATTAACATTAAAATTATTAATTGTTAATGTTTGCCCTAAATTTGATTGATTAAAAATATAAACCGTAAAATTAGTTGTTTCATTAAATCCGCCATAACTTGAATTTTTATCTGGGATTAGTAAATCATCATCAAAAACTTGCAAATTAATTGTCGTAGCAAGATTAATTGAAGTATTTAAATTATTAATACTTGTAAATTCAGGTATATCATTATATGTTCTATTAACATAAATATATATCGGGGTAGTTTGATTCTCTCCGGAAGTTGTGTCAACAACTGTAAAATTAATTGTCCAGTTACCTACTTCTTTTTTACTTGGAGTAACATTTACAGTAATAGTTTTTGTAAAATCTACTGCCAATTGAGTGCTATTTGCATAAAACCAACTATTGTTGGAAACACTCCCGGCGTAATTTCTTAGTGATGCTCGACTAGATAGATTCAGAGAATCAGTTTCACCTTTTGTAGAAATATTTATTTGACAGGTATTTGTTGCATTTTCCTGAAAAACTTTATTTTGGCAATCTGTAACATTGACCACTAAACTTGAAAAAATATTTAATTGTACTATCTTGTATGTTGTTTTATTTTGTTGATATGTTGCATTATCGCAAAATTGATGAGGACATAAATAATTTTCTCCGTTATCCATAACAGTAATGTTTGCCCAATAAGTTCCAACATCATTTCGTAGAGGTGTAAAATTCATTAAAGCTGATGTATTTGATGAGCTTCCTAAGGTGAGAAGTGAACAGTTAGTACGAGTGCTCCAACCTGCAAGACTGCAGTTGTTAATAAATGTTATATTAAAAAATTCAGAATAATGTTGTTCTTCATCTGTTGCATTTACATATGTTTGTAATTGTATATTTTGGGTTAAATTATATGTTGTATTAATATTTGTGAAAACCGGAGCATCATTTGTGGCGTTTATTATGAATTCTAAATATTCAACTGTTGCTGATGGAGTTCCAGTAGTATTTGTTGCTTGAATAGGTATTTCAAAAAAACCTGTTTGATTATCATAAGTTGCATTAAATGTCAAATTACCCCCGCTTTTCATTAAGATCCAAAGTGAGAGAGAATTTTCATTAACAGGGTTTCTTCCACTTGAATTTGTCCAATAAATCGGATTTTGTGCAAAACTATCAATAGAAAAATTTACATCATTATTATATCCTGTAATGTTTAATGTTAGATTGTGATTGTATGTTGTATCTTCATTAATTGTATTGTTTGTCTCTGTTCCTTGCCAAATTGGTGCAGTCGCTAAAACAAATCCTGTACCGATTAGAAATATTATTGCTACAAAAATAAATAGTTCTTTGTTCATTTGTTTCCCTCTTTTTTTAGATATTCTGAAATTGCAATATCAATAAATTGCTTTTTGTTGACAAACTTTAATCTGTTTTCTTCTTTTTTTATATATTGCTCGACTCTATCAAGTAAAATCGAATCAATTTTTACAACAGAGCTTTTATCAATCTTTTTATTCATTGGTTACTAAAAGTTACTTTTAATTACTTATTATTACTATTAGTAACTTTAAGTAACTATATAAATATTTGTAAATTCATTAATATTGATTCTTAAATTCCTCTTTAATCTTTGATATTTGCCTAATTTTAAGAACGATTATTATAATTAAGATTAATAGTATTAGTATTATTAATACTTGCCATAATTTAATATCTAATTTATATGGTTCTTCAACAATACATCTAAATGGACAAGGTCCGCCACAATCAATTCCATCTTCACCTTGATTTTGTATTTTATCAGAACAAGTTGGGCATGCTGGGCATGCACCACCACAATCTACTAATAATTCACATAATCCTCCATGGCAATTTTGAATTCCATCATTACATCCGGGATTAAAAACATATTGACAACTTTCCATTTCATTCGGTTTTTTATAAGTAGTACTGCAATTATTAATATCTACACATGTTCTAGTATGTATTCCGCAATCTATTCCAAATAAATATTTTAATGAGCAATTATTGACAACATCTCTATAATCCTTGCCGGATAAAATCCCTAAATTTAATGATGTATTTAAGTCCTGACAAACCTGCCAAAAACCACATGCCCATTTTTCTTCACATCCTGGTGAACCTCCCCCTCCTCCGCCTCCACTATCTCCGACTGGTGGAGGATTATCTATGCAAGCAGTAACTGTAACACCTACAACCCATTCTAATGAATCGGTTAATTCTCCGTCAGTAATATCGACCCTCACAGTATGGTTCCCTTCAACTCCACAACTAAAAGTATATCTAAATTCATCTGAAGAATTTCCTGTATCATACTCTTTAAGTGAATTATCAACATACCAATATGCATCAGGGATTGTATAATCAGGGTCATATTTAGTAATATTAAAGTAAATTTCGTTTGTTCCTTTATTTCCAAAATAAAGCTCTTCGGGATAATAATCAATGATTGTAGGGGGTCTGTTTGCATTAGTAACTGTTAAACTAAAGTTTTGGCATTCTGTTATTGCACTTCCGTCTTGATTACATAAGCTGATATTCTCATGAGTATTAGTAAGACCAATATCCGTTGTGCATAATGTTAAATTATGCACCCCTAAGTCACTAACATCAGCAGTATAATTCATATATCCTGTATTGTTGATATTAAATAAATTTGGCTCTCCAATAAATGTTAAATCAAAAGTTAAATTTCCTGAATTTTGATTACCACTTTCAACATCATCAACTTCTAATTGATAATTAAATGTGCTATTTTCCCCGCTTGTCCATATGGTTTGAACCCCGATATTATCCATATCAGGATTATTATTTATCTCGATAATTGTAATGTTTGTTTGATTTGTATCAGCATATTCTCCATCTGTAATAGATAATGTTTCAAGATATGTTTTTGAACCAACATTAACTCCTCCCAAATAACTTTTTGTTAATATGACCGAAATAATTACTGAATTAATCTCTTCTTCTCCCTCCATGGAATTTGGATCTAAAAAGAAAGGATTTTTCGGAGAAATATCCAGCAAAATAAAATCTTCGTCGATATCATAACCTCTAAATTCATAATTTATTCTGTCTTCTTCACATACATAAAGAGATGAATTAATAGGGTCCAGTATCGGTGCAGAATTTGGAACATTAACAAAAAAAGTAACATTTTTTTGAAATACTGTGCCTGTAATTGATTTATTAGCAGAAACAGATAATTTATTTCCCCATCTATTTGCATCAAAAGTGATATTTGGTGTAAAACTGACTCCATAATCTGTAATTATATCGTGTTTTAAATCATAAAGAGTATACCACCATGCATCCGGTGTGAAAGTTGCTGAGACATTCAAATCTAAAGTATAATTCTCCCCGATGCTAAAATTATAAGTTGTATTTTGCGGGCTATCAATGTAAATCGTTTCATTTGGTTCAAGAATCACAAAACCAACTGTCGCAGTAATTCCTGCACCTGTTAATTTATAATTAGAGATGGAATAATCTAAAAATATATTTATTCCTGACAGTAAAACAAAAATCATAATTGAAATTACCAAACTCTTTTTCATATAATAATCAATATAATCCCCTATAAAAACTTAACTTTGCTTAAAAATCTCTTTTAATAATTACTATTATTTCTCCGGAATATTCTCCATAACTTGCATTAATATTATTGTTTGCTGAGATGTAAAAAGTTTTAGTTTCATTTATTCCTATATTTGAATTTTGTTCAAATATTAAAAGTTTAGAAATATTTCCTCTGGGATCAAAATAAATTTTTATTGGAAAATTATAATCATTTTTAATAGTAAAACTTCTTCCCATACTTGTATAATTATCAATTCTTCCAAGGGTGAGTGTTGTAGAATTAAGATCAAATCCTGGAGTATCCCCAATTATTACACTAGTTTTGATAATTTTTGTTTCTAAAATTGAATATTTGGCATATGATAATGTTATAAATAAAATTAAACTTAAAAAGAATATTAGTACAACTAAATAAATTTTAAAATTATTTTTTAGATGATTTGTTACCTTTTTTATCATTTTTCTTTTTTATAATTAATATTGTAATTATTATAATCATAACGATTATTAAAATTATCGCTCCAATTATTGCTATTAATGTTACATTTAGTTCAGATTCTTTAATAAATTGAACAGAAACAACTTTATTGGATGTTTTGCTCATATCGGCTGTTCCATAATAAACCATTGTTATATTAGCATTATATGTGCTTTCTATAAAATCCGAGGTATCAAAAAAACCTTCAATAGTTTTTTTCTCCCAAGGAGATAATGATGTTGGAGATGTCTTAAATTCTGTTATTTTTCCTGATTCATTAAAAAAATCTACCTTAGCATATGCATTTTCAATATTATTATTCCAACCACTTTCAATTTCAATCTCAAATCTTTTAACTCCCCCTAAAAGAATTTTATCAGTATGATTAGTTATTTCAATTGTTAGTTCTCCAATTTTAAAATCAACTTTTGAGGTTGCTATTACCCCATAATCAATTATTGCATTTGCTTGATAAGTTCCAGGATTATAACCAACAGTTTCAAGAGTTTTTTTTAGTCCAATATTCTCTTGACTTTTAATTAATCTATTAGTAAAATAAAGTGTTTCAATGATTTTATCTTTTGAAGAAATTTCTATTCTTGGGCTTACTTCTACGTCTTCTGTACCTTTACTTGTTAAACTTAATTCGAATTGGATTGGTTCATTTATATTTGCATTTTCCCCGACTAAACTTGCTTCAATATATCTTCCAGGATAAGGTACATTAATTATTATTGCAACTTTAATTGTTACTGAAGTTCCTACTGTTCCCTGAATTAATTCCGGGTCAACTTTTTCTTTTACTCCGATATAAATTAAATGTCTTCCTGGAACTTCAATTTTTTCTGGCAAGTCTAATAATACAACAAAATTTCCTCCGCCGGTTAATTTTGTTTTACTCAATTCAACATATTCTGCTAAATCTCCTTCGACAAAAACTTCAAGTTCCATATCTTGCGATACTCCAAATGCTTTGTATTCGATACTTCCTTTCAAATTCGGTTGAAAATTATATTCTTGTTTTGCAGGACTTACACCTAATGCAGAAATACTTGTAATTATCGCACAGCTAATAATTAAGAAAATAAATATTATTTTATATTCGCCTCTCATTTAAATTTAAAGTAAAATATTGTTTTTATAGTTTCCTTTTATTATACTAATATCTTCGTATAAAAATAAAATTAGGGAAATCTTTAAGAAAAAAATTTCACTTTATTATAATCCGATTTCGGAATAAAAAAATCCAGAAGATTAAAAAATAATTTTTAAGGAACTACAGCGGCAGTAGCTGTGATAACTGTACCCTTAACTCCTGCAGTAGCATCATTAGGGATAACTAATCTTAAATCAATTTCTAATGAATCCATTGTTGATTCCCAGCCCATATTTGTGCAAGCTACTTGCATTGTTGTATCAACCGCTGGATATGATGAAATATTTATTCCGGGGTCACAAGTTTTACTTGTGTCATTGTTAGTAACATTCCATTGGAATGCGGGTGTTGTTCCTCCAACAAATGTTGCTGCATTTTTATCTGCAGAAAGATTTAATGTAACATTATTATTACCAATATTTTCTATGGTCAATCCGTTTGAAACTGTATTAAATCCTGTTGTTCCAACCATTGTTCCATTTGTTACTAATGTTGCTGATGTCGCATTAGCATTAACATACCCTGAACCCCAATCAATAAGATCTAAAGTAAAATTAACACTAGCAGTAGATTGAATAGTTAAATTAGCTGTACCAGTATCAGTTGCATAACCGGTTAAACTTTGAATATCTCTAAACTTATCAATTGTCGTCATTAAATTAACAAATGCAAAACCCACAGCAATGATTGCTACAATCATTAAAGCATTATCTAATTTAATATTTTTATTATTAGTTTTCATTGTCCTTCTCCTGTTTCCATTACTGGAGTTTGTTCAATAGTTAATTGCACATTACCACTTTGTGTTTCAGGTGCAATTTGAGTTTTAATATCTTTAGTATTCCAAGTAATCGCAATAGAACTAACTGAAAGTACGATTGTAATAATCAATAAAATCGCAATGATTGTTTGTTTTTCCATATTTTATTTTTCCATCTTTTAAGGAATTGTAGCAGCAGTAGCTGTGATAACTGTACCCTTAACTCCTGCAGTAGCATCATTAGGGATAACTAATCTTAAATCAATTTCTAATGAATCCATTGTTGATTCCCAACCCATATTTGTGCAAGCTACTTGCATTGTTGTATCAACCGCTGGATATGATGAAATATTTATTCCGGGGTCACAAGTTTTACTTGTGTCATTGTTAGTAACATTCCATTGAAATGCGGGTGTTGTTCCTCCAACAAATGTTGCTGCATTTTTATCTGCAGAAAGATTTAATGTAACATTATTATTACCAATATTTTCTATTGTCAATCCGTTTGAAACTGTATTAAATCCTGTTGTTCCAACCATTGTTCCATTAGTTACTAATGTTGCTGATGTCGCATTAGCATTAACATACCCCGAACCCCAATCAATAAGATCTAAAGTAAAATTAACACTAGCAGTAGATTGAATAGTTAAATTAGCTGTACCAGTATCAGTTGCATAACCTGTTAAACTTTGAATATCTCTAAACTTATCAATTGTCGTCATTAAATTAACAAATGCGAATCCAACTGCAATGATTGCTACAATCATTAAAGCATTATCTAATTTAATATTTTTATTATTAGCTTTCATTGTCCTTCTCCTGTTTCCATTACCGGAGTTTGTTCAATAGTTAATTGCACATTTCCATTTTGCGTTTCAGGTGCAATTTGAGTTTTAATATCTTTAGTATTCCAAGTAATCGCAATAGAACTAACTGAAAGTACGATTGTAATAATCAATAAAATCGCAATGATTGTTTGTTTTTCCATATAACCTCTTTAAAGTTAAATAAAATAATTTATTCTACTTTATAAACATTTTGTTATTTTAAAGATTATTTCTAAATTAGTGTTAAATATGAATCTTATTTATTATTCTAAGTTTCATTTTTTCTTCTTCAATAAATTTTTAACAATAACAAACCATACCACATTTACAAGAATAAGGAATATAACTAAGATCAATAAAATATTATTTAAATTAAACGTTCCACCTTTTTTTATTATTACCTGTCCTGTTAAGCCAATAACTTCAATACTATTTTCTGTTATTTTCATCTGAATATTCTTTTCAGTTGATTTTTCACCATATTTTAAGAAAATCTTTCCATCATAAGTTCCTTTTTCGACTCCTGCAGTATCCCAATATGCAACCATCTCAGATTTACTTAAAGAATTAATATCATAAGTGGGGGATTTAAAATCAGCCATTACTTTCCCATTGGCATTATAAACCACAATGTTTAAGTAAACTTCTTTTAAATTACTTGACCACTTATTTTCAACTAATGCATTAAATTTTGCAATACTTCCAAGTTCAAAATCGGGAATATTAATTTCTAATATATCTAAAAACATTTCTCCAATGTTAAAATCTTTTTTTAAATTTACAACTTCATTATCGTATTTTACTGTAACAATTGCTTCATATCTTCCGGGATTTACATCAGCATTCCATTCTGCAGTTAATTCTTTTCTTTCCAGACTAGCTAATGATTGAGTATCTGTTTCTAGTGTAACTATTTTTTCTCCAAAACCATTATAAACATCAATTATTGCATTTAAATTTACAATGTTTAATTCTCCCCTATTAATAGTCTGAACTAAAAAAATCTCTTTTCCATTTGATTCCACAACATTAATTTCCATTTCAACATATTTATCTGGATATGGTACATAAATATCTACCTTTGTGATAACTGCGACTGTTGCTCCAACAAATGATCCTTTTTCTTTAATCTCTTTTGGGGTTTCTAATGCAACGATTTCAATTTCATGTCTTCCGGGGGTATCAATCTTTGAAGGCAAATTTATGGTATAAGTAAACGATTTTGTGGATTCTTCTTTAGAAAATTCTGCATATGTTTCACTCAATGTAACATATTCACTAAAATTACCTCTAACCATGAAAACCACTGACATCTCTTTATTTTCTGAATTAATTATGGAAAAATACCCTTGTTTTTGTAAATTCGGTTCAAAGTTAATTGTAGTACGACCAGGCGTGATACCAATTGCAAAAACATTTTGGATTATAATAATTAGCAATAACCCAAAAATTAATTTTTTAATCATATTTTCATCTCCCTTGATTTAATTTTAATTTTTGAAATTTTTGTTAAATTTAAATTATTTTTGTCTGATAAAATGGGTTTTCCAATTTCTTTTTCAGCATCTTTTCTTGCTTTTCCTGCGACATTCCCCCCACGAACACTTGCATCTAAACATTCATTGAATCCTGTTGAGTCTTCATTTTTTGTAATTTCAGTTGTAACTTTTTCTCCAAGCATTGAAAAAATCAACTCTAAATCTGTCATATGGTCTCTTAAATTCTGATTAATAAATTTCGGGTCTAAATTTTTAATTTTCTTATGTTCTTTAATTGGAATTCCAAAAGTTGCTTGTGAAATTTCATTTGTTAGTATTGCATATTCCCGATTTTCATCAATTCCTCGATTTTTCCATTCTGCGGTTAAATCTTGTCTTACTGCAATTCCTCTCATTCGTTTCTCTATCCAATCTTTAGGATAACCTTTCTTTTCATAATATTTTTTTGCTCTATCCTGAGCAAGTTCTGGATTTTCTATTTCATCAATTCTTTCACTTCCAACTTTTGCAAGCCATCTTTTGAAAGGCTCTGCTTTTTTAGAGGGAATAGATTGAATAATTCTGAAAATTCCTTCTTTGTCAGCACAATTCATTTGTTGCTTTCCCCCTTCTGTTTGAACTAAAAGGGTATGTACAATTTGTACCCATCCTTCAGCCAAAACCTCATCTCTTTGTTTTAATTTTTGGATATATTGCTTAGGATCTTTAGAATCAGCTAAAGCGAAAATAATATCTTCAACAACAAACCACCATCTTTCTGCAAACCATACACTTCTTATTTTTTTATTATTAAAAAGAATTAATTTATCTTCATTCATTGTACTTCTAGTATAACCCTATCCTCCTTTTAGTATTTAAACATTTGTTATATTTTATTTTCATCTCTGCCTCCCTTCATATGTAGAATTATCTTTTTCAACTTCTTGGCTTCCCCCAACATTAATTACAATATCGCTTGTAAATAAACTTCCTGTTTTTTTACTAACATTTAAATCAACATTTCCTTTATTTTCTAATTCATAATTTTCATTTTTTTCTCTTAAATTCAAAGCAACATTGCTTTCAATGGTAAAATTTTTAATTTCACTTTCTCTTAAATCATCCTGAACTTTCCAATAATATACACCTGGGGGTAAAGTAATTTCAGTATTTTCAGATAAGATTATTGGGTTAGAAAGATTTTCATTTGTAGATAAAATTACCTTTTTCGCATTTTCAATTTCAAATTTAAAATCCGGATCCGAAATAGTCATACCACTTAATGGATAAACCTGTTTAGGTGCTGTTGAAAAAAATAAATAAATAAGAATTCCAATTATAAAAATCCCTTCAAATATCAATATGTTTTTTGTTTTATTTTTCATTTTCCATAAATTTATTTAAAAAATAAAAACTTTTTTGGTATTTCCGAGCCTCTCTTTTATTTCTTGAATTAATTTTTCTGATAAAAAGATATTTTTTTCAACTATTTTTTTATTAAATTCTAAGAAAATACTAACATTTCCATAATCTGCCTGCATTCTTAAATCATACAAATTTCTTAAATGATTATAATAATTTTCTCCTAAAACTTCTGCACATAATTCCCAAATCTTTTGATGATTTTTTGGAACTTTTTTTTGATTAAATAAAAGATAAGAAATAACTGCTTTTTCAAATGCAAAATATAATCTATTTGCACTTGTCCTTAAACTTAAATCAAGGCTATTTTTTGATATCTGCAAAAATTCTTCAGCAATTTTAAATTCATCTAAATATTTCTTTTCCAATTTCAATTCCTGTTTTTTTTAATTCAACTAAATTTTTAATTTTATATTTTTGATTCAAAAACTCCAATGCATCTACTTTAGTTTTAGGGAAGAATTCTTTTGAAAAACAATAAACATATGCTAAATTTATTAAAGAATTATAGAGCAAATTCTTGTCCTTCCCGACTATTGCCTCAAATGCAGAATCTAAAAACTCAAAATATTGTTTTTGAGATTTATTATATTCCAAAACATAAGATGATTGATAAATGACCATCCCATTAAATAAATTATCAAAATTAAAGGAATCCTTATGTATGTTTATAATAACTCCAAAAAATCTTTCAATTCTTTTTTTTATCTCTTCCAAAGATTTAATATCCTCTAAGCTTAATTTATCTCCTAAGAGTAAAAAATCAATATCATTAAAATTTTTATTTTTCAAAGCACTTCCAAAAAGTAATGCAGAATTAATCTTTTTATTATCAAATAAAGAAGAAACAAACAGATGAATAATAAGTTTTTTAAAAGGGTCTAACGATTTAAATTCAACTGAATCTAAATAATATTTAAATTGCAAGGAATAATTATCTTTCACTAAGCTCACGATTTTTTGATTTCCCAAATTTTCAATTTTTATAAGTCCAATTTTCTCAAGAAAATTTAAAGCCTCAAAAGAGGAATTTCTGCCGGTTTTAGCTTCTCCGATAAGAAATTCTATATTTTTTCCCTTTTTACTGAGGATAATTCTTTCCATTAATTTCATCATACTTTTTTGGTATTTCATCGTACTTTTTTAATACTAATAGATATTATAAACTTTTCCTCCCTTCTTAACCCTCTAATAGTTTATAAGTTTATTCTCCCAGTTCAGCAGTGAATACAATATTTGAACTTCTATCTCCTGATCCTTCATCAGTAGGAACTTCAACTAAGATATCAACTTCAGCTGTATCATTTGTATCACTCCAATTTAATTGTACAATCATCATTCCTGTTGTTGCAGGCATTTGACTCCAGCTAATATTACTTAATTGAGAATTAAAACTGCCCTTCTCACCGGTTTGATTATCTACTTTGAATTGATAATAATTATTTGGGTTTACGATGCTATTCCATAAATTTGTTGCATTAGTGCTAATATTTAACATACAGTTTCCATCGTTTTGCAGTAAGAATGGCCATGGGCTATTAGTAGAAGTATTAGCAGTTCCTTGGAATTGCAAGGTTCCAAAACTAACTGTATCATTTATCAAAGTAATTATTAATTCAGCATTAATATCAATCCTTCTTTTTGGTAAAGCATAATTTCCGTATGTAACACCTGAATCATCGCTTGCTTTAACAGACCAATTATAATAATAATCATTATCTGAAAGTGCTTCTAAATATTGTGTTATAATATAACTTGTCGCACTAATTCCAGAGATATACCTATCATACTGTATACATCCTCCTCCTAAAGTGCTATAACAAGTTAAGTTTAAATCATAAGTTAAACTGTCTGAATCATCATCCTGACCACTCCAGCTAAATTGTGGAGTTCTGTTAGTAGTTGTGTTATAATTATTTGGGGAGACTAAATTAACTGTTGGTAAAGTGTTTAAAATTGTTAAGTTACTTGATACCCCCCAATCACTATAAAGTGCTCCGTCATACAATCTAATTTGGCAAGTCCAATTTTCTAATTTAGTTGTATTGCCATCATCTAATATTGCAGAAAATGTTGTTCCATCTGCATAAGAATTATTATAATCAATAGTTTGATTTAATCCGCCATTTTTGTACCATCTTACACTAACATCTAAGGTATCTCCATCAGGATCGCTAATTATTGCAGAACAATTTAAGTTTGATAATGTTTTATTTGTTCCATCTACGGAAACTAAATTTGGAGAAGGGTCGTTTGGAACGTCATTTGATGATAAGACTGTAATTCCCGAACTATTCATCCACGATGAATAACCTGTAAAGTCATACGCTCTGCAACCAAAACTCCAAGTTTCTCCAATGTTTAAAAAAGCATTTCCTAAAATAGAAACTAAAGTTTCATTGCCTGAAGAAAAACCTCTACCGTAAGGAGATGTGTCTGTAGTAACCTTTGGATTTGGTTGATCTGCAGTTATTTGCCCATCTCCACGTTCTCCTGATTCACCATATCCCCAACATAAAACTCTAGAATCATTTGCTCTAATTCCACAAGTATAATATTGACCGGATACAATTTCAATATATGCACTTGCATCTGTTGTTAATATTGGATTCCCTTTATCAGTAGTAGTTTGTCCATCTCCTAATGCTCCATTTACCGAATCTCCCCAGCAAAGTACTCTAGAATCATTTGCTCTAATTCCGCAAGTATGAGTATAATGAGCTGTAACTTTTTTATATCCTGAAGTATCAGTTGTTATATTTGGATTTCCAATAGTATGAGACCCAGTACTTCCATCTCCAAGTTGTCCGGTACTTCCTAATCCCCAACATAATACCCTTGAATCATTAGCTCGAATTCCGCAGGTATATTGAGACCCTGCACTTATACTTTTATAATATAAAGTATCTGTTGTTACATTTGGATTACCTACATTATGTGCAGAAGTACTTCCATCTCCCAATTCTCCATCATTTCCATATCCCCAGCATAAGACTCTTGAGTCATTTGTTCGAATTCCACAAGTATGATAAGTCCCTGCACTAATACTTGAATAAGCAGATGAATCGGTTGTAATATTTGGATTAGGATTATTTGTGGTTTGCCCATCTCCTAAATTTCCCCAATCTCCTCTTCCCCAACATAAAACTCTAGAATCATTAGCTCTAATTCCGCAAGTATGATATTGTTCTGCATCTATATTTGTATATGCTGAAATGTCAGTGGTGACATTTGGGTTTAAGACATTATGTGCAGAAGTGTTTCCATCTCCACATGAACCCAAGTCGCAATATCCCCAGCAAAGAACTCTTGAATCATTAGCTCTAATGCCACAAGTATATGCCCGTCCTGCACTTACACTAGCATAAGGAGATATATCTGTAGTAACATTTGGATTTAGATTATTTGTTATTTCTCCATCACCTAAATTTCCCCAATCTCCTCTTCCCCAACATAAAACTCTTGAGTCATTTGCTCGAATACCACAAGCATGAAACAATCCTGCAGAAATAGTTCCTTCCTTAAACAAAGTTCCATTAAAATAAACTGTTGAGCCGTTGTACCATTGATATTGGTATGCTAAATCATCTCCATCGCCATCTGTTGCATTGCAATAACCTTTTATGTTTTCTGTTGAAGTATTTGTTGTTGAATTAATTTTGACTGTTACCATTGTCGGAGGTAAATTCACAGTAAAAATTCTACTTTCACTTCCATTAATATTTCCGGCTGTATCATTGCAATAGAATTTTACAATATGAATCCCTTCAGTCATAGACAAATTTGTTGCATTCCATTCATTTCCAAAAGTATTAATCATAGATTTATTCAAAGCATTATCTAAAGAATAAACACACGCACTGACTCCATTTGTATCTGTTGCTGTCGCATTAAAAATTGTTGTGGCACTAATATATGTTGTATTTTGCGGTAAATTAATTGTAACATTTGGGGCGATTGTATCAACGGTGATTGTTCTTGTTTCAGTAAAATTCATATTTCCAGCTTCATCATATGCATAAGCTTTGAAAGTATAATCTCCATCTGTTAGATTTGTGAAATTATTATATAACCTATAACTTCCTGCATTATATAGTGCTTGAATTTCTTGTGTACTTAAAGCTCTGTTGAAAATCATTACATCATCAATTGAACCATTAAATGGATAATTTGAATTATAAGTCATTCCTAATTGAATAACTGTGTTTGTTAATGTATTTTCTGGCATAATAGTTGATTGTACACATTCACTTTGTAAACCATTTGTAAAAACACATTTAGTTGTAGAGTTCCAGCTTGCAGCAATATGATACCAGGTATTTTCTAATAAAGTACTACTTTTTGGACATGAAGCTCCCAAATAACTTGAACCATTTGAAAGGCTTAAGCAAATTTGGTCTGTTCCAGTTAATTCAAATAATTCAATATGTAAATCTGCCCAACCTGCACTATCACCTTTCATAAATATAGTATTGCTATAACTGCTTCCTAGTTTAGCAATTTTTATCCACGAAGAAATTGTTCCTCCTTGATTTAAAATTAAATTATCTGTTGGATTAATTGATACATAATCATTACTTCCATCAAATTCTATTCCTTTCCCTCGAATTCCGGTTGTAATATTTGAAGCACTTACACCATCAAAAACTGCAAAGTTTCCATAACTTGAATTATCATAAATTCCTGTAGAATTATATGCATCCATTCTCCACCATCCAACCAAACTGTTGTTCCAGTCAACAAATGCTGAATGATTATTTGCATCACTTGTTGAAACATTAACATATGTATAATTTTCATTGAATAAATCTAAATTATTCGGTGTTGGAGGGACAAATTCAATTTGTGGAATACTAGTATCAACTAAGAAAGTCACACTTTCACTTCCATTAATATTTCCTGCAGTATCATTACAATAAAATTTTACATTATGTGTAACTTGTGTCATTGATGAATTTGTTGCATTCCATTCACTTGCGGTAATATTCGTCATAGATTTATTTGCAGTATTATCTAAAGAATAAACACAAGCATTAACTATGTTTATATCTGTAGCTGTAACATTAAATATAATCGTAGTATTAGCATAAGTTATATTTAAAGGAGTGTTTATAGTTACACTTGGAAGAGTTATATCAACGGTGAATGTTACATTTTTATCCCCGATAATTCCCTCTGTATCATTACAGTAGAAAATTACTGTATGAATTCCTTCGGTCATTGATGAATTTGTTGCAGTCCATTGACTTGAAGTTAAGTTTGTCATTGATTTATTGGTTGATCCATCTAAAGAATAAATACAAGTGTCAACTCCACTTATATCTGTAGCAGTCACGTTAAATACAATAATTGATTTATAAGAAGTATTTAAAGGGGTATTAATTGTAATTGTTGGAGCTGATGAATCCCCTCCTAAATAAAATCCCACAATATTCTTATAACTTGCAGAATCAGTAATACCAGAAATAATTCCTACCATTGCATTAACAATATAATTTGATGACGAAATGTTATCTCCACCGTTCGAAATTGTTGGAGTAACAACCTTATAATTTGTGCTGTTAATTTCAGAGGAGATTAATGAACCGCATATGATTAATATAAATGCAATTAACAAAAACCCTTCTCTTTTTTTCATAAAATAATGAATAAAAACTTGTTTATTACCTTTTTGGTTTAATTTCACACAGCTTTGCTGTGCGGGGGTCCAAAAAGGGAATTAGAAATTTCAGTTTGGAAAAATTAGGAAAAAAATTTCTTTATTACCTTTTTGATTTAATTTCACACAGCTTTGCTGTGCTGGAGTCCAAAAAGGGAATTAGAAATTTTAGATTGGAAAAATTAGGAAAAAAACTTCTTTATTACCTTTTTGATTTAATTTCACACAGCTTTGCTGTGCTGGAGTCCAAAAAGGGAATTAGAAATTTTAGATTGGAAAAATTAGGAAAAAAATTTCTTTATTACCTTTTTGGTTTAATTTCACACAGCTTTGCTGTGCGGGAGTCCAAAAAGGGAATTAGAAATTTTAGATTGGAAAAATTAGGGGGAAAAATTTCTGTATTACCTTTTTGGTTTAATCTCTTTTAATTATATTTACAGAAGAGAAAATTAACTAAATTTATGACTTTTCTTTCTTTATTATTCCTTGAATTTCTTTTTTTAGTTTAGGTATATCTCTTTTTATTATTGACCAGATAATATCTAAATCAATTCCGAAATATTGATGAATTAATTTGTCTCTTGTTCCAATTATCTCTTTCCAATTGACCTCTGAATATTTTTTTGTAAAAGAATTTGGGAGATTTTTTGCAGCTTCTCCGATTATTTCAATGGCTCTTATTATTGCATATTGTTTTTGTTTATCCTTAAAAATTTCCTGTTTAGAACTATTTTTTGAAAATTCTTCAATAATGTCAATATTTTCTAAAATATGCTTGATAAATATCAAAGGGTCTTTATTCATAATATCCTGATTTCCTCATTTAAAATTATCTTTTTGATAAGTGGATGAAGAGATTTGTAAGTAATTAAATCAACTTTTTGATTTAATTCTTTCTCAAGTTCAAATTGTAAAGTCATAAAAGAAAAACCCATTGGTTTACTTATCTTTACAAGAATATCAATGTCACTATTTTTTTTTTGTTCACCCCGTGCGTAAGACCCAAATATGCCTGCTTTGATAACTTTATTTTTCTTTAAGATTGGAATTATCTTCTGCTTAATTGATTTAATACTGGTTTTCATAAAATATTAAATTAATTTTAATTTAAATAATTATCTTAATAGCTAAATAAAAATTATGTGTTTGATTATTGCTCTTGTGCTTGTTGTTGCAAGCAATCAACCCAAATAATATTCATTGTTTGGTTGCCAATAACTAATGGAACTTGTTGGCATTTAGAAGCTTCCTGAGCAACACCAATTATTGCTTGTTGGTATCCATAAGTCGCACCTTGTTGGTATAACGAAACATCTTTTGCAATCTTCCATTCTGAATATTTTTCAGAAGCAATATAACCAATAGAACAGATTAATAAAAATACTAAAACTCCAATTAAAATGCCTATTTTTTTTGCCATATAATTATCTGTTTTTTTCATTTAAATATTTAATCTTTTTACTTTTTATAGAGATTTTTCTTTCTTTATTATCTCTTGAATTTCTTTTTTTAGTTTAGGGATATCTTTTTTAACAACTTCCCAAACTTTTTCATAATCAACCCCAAAATATGCATGAATAATTATATCCCTTGTTCCTGCAATTTTTTTCCATTCAATATTTGGATATTTTTTTCTGAATGATTCAGGAATATTTTTAACAGCTTCTCCAATAATTTCAATTTGTCTGATTATTGCACTTTTTCTTAGCTCATCCCCCATAAATTTTTCCTCAGAAATTTTTTTAGAAAAATTTTCAATATTAATTATACTTTCAAAAATATCTTCTACAAATAAGAGCATATCTCTTTTCATATAATCCTCACTTCACTATTAAGAATATTTTCTCTAATTCTTGGTTTTATAATTTTATATTCAACTAAATCAACTTTTTTCCCTAATTTTTCTTCTAATTCAATTTTTATTCCAGCAAAATCAAATAAACTTATTCTTTTTTTTATTTCAACTAAAATATCAACATCGCTATTTTTTTTTTGTTCACCCCGTGCATAAGACCCAAAAATTCCTGCTCTTACTACTTTGTTCTTCTTGAGTATGGGCATTATTTTTTTTTTAATTAATTCAATTTGTTTATTTGTTTTCATAAAATATTAAATTAATTTTAATTTAAATAATTATCTTAATAACTCAAATAAAAATTATGTGTCTGATTATTGCTCTTGTGTTTGTTGTTGCAAGCAATCAACCCAAATAATATTCATTGTTTGATTGCCAATAACTAATGGAACTTGCTGGCATTTAGAAGCTTCTTGGGCAACACCAATTATTGCCTGTTGGTATCCATAAGTTGCACCTTGCTGATATAATGAAACATCTTTTGCAATCTTCCATTCTGAATATTTTTCAGACGCAATATAACCAATAGAACAAATTAATAAAAAGATTAAAACTCCAATTAAAATACCTACTTTTTTTGCCATATAATTATTTGTTTTTTTCATTTAAATATTTAATCTTTTAGGGATTATAATACTTTTTCTTTTTGTATTTTCTTTTTTCATTTTAACTCTTAACCTAACCTAATAATCACACTTCCACCGAGCAACTTCGTGGTAGAAACCCTAATCCATAAAAATAGTTTCGTGCGAAGTTGCGAGTAAGCAGAAGTAATTGTAACATTTCCAGAAGTAGTATTAAGTAAAGGACCTCCAGCATTATTTGGATCAACATTAAATGCTCCGGCAGTACCATTAGAGACATTTGAATAAATAGCTTTCCTCAATTTCCGTTGGTTCAAATGTCTTCTTAGAGAATTGATTTTTAGAAAATCAATTCTCTATAACTTCAAACTTTTTCGTAGGAGTAATCTTTTAATAATTTTTTTGTTTCAATGTCAAAGTCAGATTCATATTCTTTTAGCCTTCTAAAATTAAATTTCTCATACTCTTCACTAGCTTTTTGTTTAGCCAAAGAGCTAGAAATATTTCCTTTATTTTTCAGAATATCCTTCTCATTTAGCCTTAGAAAATCATCCAGTTTTTTTATCCAATCTTTCATGGACATATATTTTTTATTTTTGGCTTGTAATTCTGCAAAAGATAAATACATATCTGTAATTAAATTTAATTCTTTAAGCTCTTTTTGGTTTAAATAATTTTTAGCAATAAAAATATCTTTGCGTTTTATTTTATCTGGGTTAATACAAGTAATTCCTAAATTTTCTTTATTAGAATCAACTCTTTCATAAATAATTTCTGCAGCAGTTTTCCCATGAATCCCAAAATGCATTTTATTTTGAACTGCTGAAAAGAAAGAAATTGTTTCAGGAGAATTTATATCATAATCTACACTGGTTGAATAAATATCTGTAATTTTTTGATAAAAATTTCTTTCACTTGTTCTAATGTCCCTAATTCTTTCAATTAATTCATCAAAATAAGATTTTCCAAAATGTTCTCCATTTTTTAGTCGTTCATCATTCAAAACAAACCCTTTCAAGATGTATTCTTTTAATTTTTTTGTCGCCCAAATTCTAAATTTAGTTGCTTTTTGAGAATTCACTCTGTACCCCACAGAAATAATTGCATCAAGATTATAAAAATTTGTTAAATATTTCTTACCATCATTTGCAGTTATTTCCATTTTGGAAATAACTGAATTTTTGATTAATTCTCCTGTTTCAAAGATATTGCTTAGATGTTTGTTTATTGCAGGTATTCCAACATTAAATAAATCTGACATTGCCTTTTGAGTCAACCATATATTTTCATCTTTAAAAAAAACTTCAACACTAACTTTCTCTTTATCTAAATCATACAATAAAAATCTTTCTTTTTTCATAAAGCCTTTAATCAATTCAAATTTAAATAATTAACCCAATCTTATAATAACACTTCCACCTGCAGAAGTAATTGTAACATTTCCAGAAGTAGTATTAAGTAAAGGACCGCCTGCATTATCTGGATTAACATTAAATGCCCCAGCAGTACCATTAACTTCAAACTTTTTCGTAGGTGCTGTTGTGCCGATTCCGACGTTGCCATCTCCTCTAATTCTCATCAATTCAGTTGGAGCCACAGCATTATTTGAACTATAAAATGCCATATCCACTCTGTTGGCATAAACGGTTCCAGCCACAGCAACCACCCCTGCCCATTTGTGTATTTCATCAACACTGTCCCCACTTATTTTTAATTTTAATCCTGAACCATAACCGGTTACGGCATTATTTCCCGCATTTCTTATGACTTCTCCCCATAGAATTTGTGTAGTATCTGCACCTGCATATACTTCTAATGTTGCATTCGGTCCCGTAGTCCCAATACCGACGTAGCCCTTACTATTATCCACAAAAAAATCCGTAGAACCAATACTCACATTATCTGTCGCAGTAGTTAAAGCAACCTGTGTTCCTGTTTTAGTCCACCCCCCCGCACTCGCACTAACAGTAGATAAACAAGCCCCTCCCTGAATACATACATCTGTAGTTGCATTAATAAAACCAGTAGAATTAATATTTCCAACAACATCTAATTTTTGTTGGGGGGTTGTTGTGCCGATACCGACGTAGCCTGATGTATAAAACAAATTACCCAAATATTCATTCCATGAAATAGAATAATTCTTATAATTATCCCAACTAAATCCCGTATAAACCTCAGAAGAAGAGGAAGCAGTATAATTTATAGCACCAACTAAACCAAAAACCCCCTCTAACAAAAACATTGCAAAAAACAAAACTAATAATTTTCTATTCATCTTTTAAAACTCCTTCTACTCTATTATTTAAAGAATTTATCTTTTCCGCAAAATATCCCCCGGTTTTTTTGCTTCCTTTCCTCTGAATTAAATTTTTATCCACCAATTTCTTAATTTGTTTCTTAATAGTATCAAGAGGTCGATTCAAACTAATTGCTAATTCATTAGCCTGAATTCCGGATTTTTTTTCAATTTCTTTCAACAAATCATTTAATGTGCCATTTAATGTGCCATTTAATGTGCCATTTAATGTGCCATTTAATTTTTCAGCAAAAACCTCAATATTAAATCCGGATTGAATTTCGCTAATTTTCAAATCAACTAAGCCATACTCCTTTAACTTTTCCCTTACACGCTTAACCCCGCTTCCATATCTTTCAATTAAACCAGCATCCCTAAAAACCTCTGCAACAAGTTTATTTCTTGGTTCACTTTTTTTCTTCCCTTCCATGATATCCTCAATACTCAGATCATAAGGAATTTTTCCACTATTCCAAAATTCCAATTTTCCGGGAAAGATCTTAAATTGGGAATGAACCCCTCGATAATCCCTATGAATAATTGCATTAATAACTAACTCCCTAATTGCATCAAGCGGATACTGCCATCTTTCTTCACGATACGGGCTTCCAGTAATAATAAATTCTTTTAAAATATAAGCTTTAACAAAATCCATAACCTCCTCAACCTCGCTAATTAAATCATTTCTGATTATTTTATTTTTTTTAATTGTAATCTCATCCTGAAACAAACCTATTTGAATATCTGTTTCTCTTAAAAGTTTTTTAGAGAACAACAAAACAGCTGCATTAGTAGGAGTTTTATCCTTAGAAATCAAATCATACTTAATTAAAAATTCCTCAACATTCCCAAGTTTCTTATCTAAATTCTTCTCAATTAAATTAATTACCTTCAAAATTTTTTCTGTATTTAAATCATCTAAAGAATATTCTTCATTTAAATAAAAATCCCAGCTACTCCTTTTTGTTTTCAAATAAATCTCTGAAATTTCAGATAAAGAACATTTTTGATTTGAATTTCCCTTTCGAACAAAAACCCTTTCTTTAAATGAAACTGGCTTAAGAGGAAATTCCTTAATCTCTAAAATTACTATCTGTTTTTTATTAACCTCAACCAATTCAAAATCCGGAAGTAAAAAAGGTTCTGTTTTAGTTTTAATCTCATTTAGCCAATTTTTAATTGTTTCTTTTTTTATATTTATTCCTTTAAGTTCTCCCTTATCATTAACGCCTAAAAATATTCTTCCCCCACTGCTATTTGCAAAAGCAATCAAAGTTTCTATAGCCTCCTTATTAAAATTATCTTTAAACTCAATATATTGCCCTTCCCCTTTTTTTATTAAATGCAACAACTCTTTTTTATTCATTTTTCCTCTTTTATATTTATTAAGATTTTTTTATTTAAAAAAACTTACTTTTTCACATTACTTTGTTAAACTCCCTTAAATATAAAGAATTTTTTAATTTATAACTATTTCCATAATTCATATATGCCTCCCAAGAATTAAAAGACTCCATTAATTTATCAAAATAAATAATCTTAGAATTATATATCTTAATTTTTGTTTTTGCATTTTTGATAAATCTCTTAACAGTGCTTTTTCTAACAGATTTATGATTCTTAAAAATCTTATAACCTAAAAAATCAATTCCGAGCCTAATTGGAAAGATACTTACTTTTTTTGGATGAAATTCTAACTTAATCGAGGATAAAAATAACTTTATTTTCTCCCTTAAACTATGAAGATATTGCTTTGACTCATGCAAAAGCACAAAATCATCCATGTATCTAAGATAATATTTTATTTTTAATTCATATTTCACAAACTCATCCAATTCATTCAAATAAATATTTGCAAATAATTGCGAGGTTAAATTGCCAATAGGGATTCCTTTTTCTGAACTATCAATTATATTATTTAAAAGGCATAAAAAATTTTTATCGGCAATTTTCTTTCTTATTATTTTTTTCAAAACTTCATGGTCTACACTTAAAAAATATTTTGATATATCGCACTTTAAAGCATAAGAATTATCCTTGATTTTTCTAATAAATTTTTGAAGTTTCTTTACGCCAGCATGAGTTCCTTTCCTTTTTCTACAAGCATAAGAATCATAAATAAATTTCTTTTCAAATATTGGCTCCATTACAAAATAAACAGCATGATGAACAACTCTATCCCTAAAAGGCAATGCTGAAATTTTTCTTTCTTTTGGTTCAAAAATAATAAAATGCCTGTAATTCCCTGTTTTATAAACCTGATTTTTTAATTCATATTGCAAATTAAGCAATTCACTTTCCAAATTATAAGTAAATTCAAGAACTTCTTTTATGTTTCCCTTTCCTCTTTTTGCTTTTAAATAAGCATTATAAAGATTTTCATAACTATAAACTTTTTCGAATAAATTTTTATATGTTTTCACTTTATTAAAAAAATTATGTTTAATTAAAAAAATTATGTTTAAAATAAAAAATGCTGAGCTAATAAAAGAGATTTCTGGAGAAGCCAAAACTTTCCCAAAAGATACAACACAAATAATTAATCTTGCTAATCAAAATTCTCAAAGAACACGCCCAAAAGTCGTTGGGCAGTTATCAGAACTTATACAAGAATGCCCTCATAAAGAATCTTCTGGAAATTATGAACAAAGTTAAATCCAAAACCGAAGGATATGTAACCACAATTACAATAGATGGATGGAAGGCTTACAATAAAGTAATTAAGAAAACTTGAGGATATAATAATAAAAATCATAAGCATAATATGAATCATAATGTTGTTTGTGCTTCAAAATGCGACGGATTTAATTTATTTGTTGAGAGAATGCACAACCTAATAAAAGAACGGACTAAAACTTTTAGAAGTTTTCATGGATGTGTTGAGAGTGCAGATTCAATAATGAAAGGCTACTCAATATTTTATAATTTCATAAGAAAACACCAAAGTATAAATTGTTGCCCTTATGAGTTGGCTATTCCTAATTTAACTTTAAAGAGTGAGAATAAATGGTTGGAGTTGATACAGATGAGTAAATTAAATAATTTCCAAAATTAAATATGCTCTTGTCTCTTCAATCATTAAAGATTGAATTTTTACATCTTCCCTTATTTTTATAATTTCAGAGAAGTCATTTATTTTATTTGCATTAAGCTTTCCAATTCCGTGAATATTTATTCGTTTTATTCCATAATTTTTATTTTTTTCAATCTTTAACAATAATTCTTCATTCATTTTCTCTTGAGATTTATTTTGATTAACAAAATAAGTTATTGGTTGTTCCATTACAAACTTATCAAAAAACTTATCAAATTCATTTAATCTTCCTTCTTCTTCTAATGATAAGTAATAAAGTTTTATGAAACTATCAAAATAACCCTCCCCGTAAAGATTATTTATATTATTTCCTCTCTTCCCATATTTAATATGCAGGTCATCTAAATAAGGTTTTATCTCTTCATTTTCTGAAAATTTCTTTTTAATATAAACTGAAATTCTTAATGCTTCATAATCTTCATTTTTTAATTTTCCTTTAAAAAATTTTAAGATTGGAGTGTTTATGCATTCTTCTCTATGTTCCTTAAATATTCCATATCTTTTATTTTCTAATAATAGCCCATTATTCTCTCTTATTTCAGGATAAACTTTTATTAATTCCTTTTCTTGTTCTTCATTAATCTTTGAGGGGTCTATATTAACTTGATAAAAATTATTTGTAATATTTTTTACTTCTACGAGTTTATTATTTGATAAAAAAGATAAAGAATAATCACCATTATTTTTTATCTCAGATGATGGAAGAAAAATAGAAATTATCTTTTTGATAACCTCTTTTAATGTCATTTTATTTAAAATGATTCTGCAAGTTCTAAGATGGAATTCATATCGTTTTTGATGAAAACTTCCGAGCCCTTTCTTACTCCTGCGAACTCTTCTAATTTTATTTCTTCGCCATCTTTTGTTAAGACTCTTTCTGAAGGATTTTCTTTTTCAACTATGAATCCCTGACTATCCACAGATTTATTCATTATCCTTAGTAAAGATTTTTTAGAACTTTCATCAAAAATAATTATATTTTCTTGCATATTCCTATTAAATTGATACCTTATTTAAATTTATTTGTTCTAGTTTATTACAACCAATTAACCTCTTTTTCATATTAATACTTTGTTTTCTTTATTTAAATTTCTTCCTATTTTATTTGTTCACCAACCTTTAAGGTAACAATGTTCATAACTATAAACTTTTTCGAATAAATTTTTAGATGTTTTCACTTTATTTTCTTTTTGATGAATCTGATGCAGTTTGTCTTCATAAAGAAAGTTAAAGAATTTCTATTTTCAAACTTTATAAAATTCTTTTTATTTTCTTTTTGATGAATCTTATGCAGTTTGTCTTCATAAAGAAAGTTAAAGAATTTCTATTTTCAAACTTTATAAAATTCTTTTTATTTTCTTTTTGATGAATCTTATGCAGTTTGTCTTCATAAAGAAAGTTAAAGAATTTCTATTTTCAAACTTTATAAAATTCTTTTTATTTTCTTTTTGATGAATCTTATGCAGTTTGTCTTCATAAAGAAAGTTAAAGAATTTCTATTTTCAGACTTTATAAAATTCTTTTTATTTTCTTTTTGATGAATCTGATGCAGTTTGTCTTCATAAAGAAAGTTAAAGAATTTCTATTTTCAGACTTTATAAAATTCTTTTTATTTTCTTTTTGATGAATCTGATGCAGTTTGTCTTCATAAAGAAAGTTAAAGAATTTCTATTTTCAGACTTTATAAAATTCTTTTTATTTTCTTTTTGATGAATCTGATGCAGTTTGTCTTCATAAAGAAAGTTAAAGAATTTCTATTTTCAGACTTTATAAAATTCTTTTTATTTTCTTTTTGATGAATCTGATGCAGTTTGTCTTCATAAAGAAAGTTAAAGAATTTCTATTTTCAGACTTTATAAAATTCTTTTTATTTTCTTTTTGAATCCTATAAGGGATTATTTTAAACTTAAAATAAAATAAACCCAACAGTGTTCAATTTTAATTTCACTTAAATTTACCAACCGTCGGGTTTTATTTAAATATTTGACCTTTCGGTCTGGATTTGGACTGATGTAGGCCTAATGTACTGCTTAATATCTCCTTAAAGATAATAAGTCTGACTTTTAGGTCTATTGCAACAGCGAAAGCCGATATTGTTGTTCGTATTCGTGGGGGCATTATTCAAATTTGCACAAAACGGACCTGCAAGAGCCCCATTATTCCAATTACCACCCCGCAACACAGCACGACCGCTAATTACAATCCAACCCATTTTCCAATTAAGGAATATTATTATATTTCTTGTACCAACCCCCGAGCATTCTACCTATTTCATCTATTAACTTAGAACCATATTCATACTGTGAAAAACTAATAAATTGCAAATCATTAGAAAGCCTAAAATAAATTCTTAATTTATCCAATTCTACAATAGCTTTTTGCAACGACACTTTTTTATAAAAATCATTATTTGACTGAATAATATTCTCTAAAAAATTTAATGAAGTATTTTCTATTTTTTGAGCCATGGTATATTTTTCTGATTTTGGAAATTTATTCAGCAAAGTATGAAGCCATTTAATAAATTCATATGTTTTGTGAAAAATTTTCATATCTTCTATCATTTTTTGATTTTATCTATTTTTTATACCCGAATTTTTAATCCTACAAAAACGGCACCTACGGTGCCATAATTATATCCAGATTCCAGATTACAAGGATCCAGATTCATTAGACCTTCGCGGTAGGTCTAACCACTGCAACAGCGAAAGCCGAAACTGTTGCCCGCAGCCGTGGGGGCAATACCCAAACTTGCACAAAACGGACCTGCAAGAGCCCCACGATCCCAAGCACCACCCCGCAACACAGCACGACCAGGGGTAGTTACAGGAAAATAAACTCCATCATTTCCATATTTATTCCACAACCCACTGGTTGAACTTTGCCACCCATTACTTGAATTTGCATATTTCCATTCCGCACTTCCTGAATCAATTACATCAACAGTTTCATTAGTCCATTCCCAAACATTTCCAACCATATCATAAACTCCTTCTTTGGAGACACATCCTGTTTTATTTCCAGTATTGCAAGCATCTCCGGCACTATAACTATGACCTAAACAATAAGTTGATGAGTCAGTTACACAATAATAGGGACTTACTGCAAGATTAGTAGGTAGATAATAAACTTGCCCTTGAATATTTGCTGCTGCCAGCCACTCTTCATCACTGCACAATCTTTTTCCGGCATTATTGCAGGCTGTTCTGGAATCAATTTGTGAAATTGAAACCCAAGGAATCACTCCTGCTTGTGAAATTGCCATACTGGTATCACTTCCCATGCTTGAATCAGTAGCATCGGGTCTTGATGCTTCCCATTTGTCAATACAAAATCCCCCTGCACTACTAACATAAGCCATGTCATTAGGACAGCCATTAGAATAAACATAACCACTGACTTTAATATTTCCTACAATATCTAATTCTTTCTTTGGTGCAGTAGTCCCAATACCCACATAACCCTTACTATTATCCACAAAAAAATCCGTTGAACCAATACTCACATTATCTGTTGCAGTTGTTAAAGCAACTTGCGTTCCTGTTTTAGTCCAACCCCCTGCACTCGCACTAACTGAACTTAAACACGCCCCTCCTTGAATACACACATCCGTTGTTGCATTAATAAAACCAGTAGAATTAATATTTCCAACAACATCTAATTTTTGTTGGGGACTGCTCGTGCCGATTCCGACATTTCCTCCAGCTTCAACTTTAAACACAGTTCCTTTAGCTAATGTTCCAGTTACATTTATCGCAGAAGTTGAATCTTCTGTATTTGTTCTTGTAGCAAAATTAATATTCAGTCCAGCAGGACCACCATTTGCAGCAGAATTAATCTCTAATCTAGAGATTGGATTTACAGTTCCAATACCAATATTTCCACTTGCCCCTTGATAAATGTTTGACTTATTAATTGAACTAGTACCATTCCATAACGGCACATAATTACTTGTTCCACTTCCAGAGATAGTTCCAGAACCTGTTCCAGCCGATGATAAACAAGCCCCTCCCTGAATACATACATCTGTAGTTGCGTTAATTGTTCCATTAGCAAGAATACTTCCGTTTACGTGAAGCTTTTGTTGAGGTGTTGTTGTGCCGATTCCGACGTTGCCGTTATTAAAATAAGTATTTCCATTGGCAAGTAAGCTAATTGTTGTGACCCCCACATATTTTAATTGTAAGTTACCGGGGTCATTTGTATTAGCTTCAGAGAATACAGCATAAGGATAACCACTATTTCCTATCAACATTAAATCATTAGCTCCACCACCTGAATGAATTATAGTTACATTATCCCCTGATACTCCAGGTTTTACAATATGCAATGTTGCATTAGGTGTAATCGTCCCAATACCCACATACCCTTTACTCCCATCAACAAACAAAGTTCCGCCGTCAAAAGTAAAATTATAATTAGTCCCAAAATCAACATTAGAATTAAACCTCACCCCAGACACACTAACGTTTTGTGCTTCAAATGCATAAGGAGAACTAGACAAATTAATCCTCGGACTCATTTCAGAATCATTTCCCACAGTAACCCCCAAATAATATTGCGAACCAAAATCCAAATTAACACTTGTCAAAACCACATTATAAATACCATTTGAATCAGTATCAACATTTTGGTTTGACAGATTCCAAATAGAACTTCCCCCTGTATAAGCATTATAAATATTAAAACTCATATTATAAGTCCCCTCAAGCGGACTACCTGCATTATTTTCCAATTTACCGTGCACGCTAAAAGTTTGAGGAATAGCAGAAACTAAACCCCCAAGTAAAAGAATCATACAAAGAATTAACAAACCTCTTTTTTTATTTATCATTTTAAATTTAAAAATTCTCTTAATTTATTATCTATTAAACGCAAATTTTTTTCATCTAATTCGCCAATTTTATTCTCTAGAAATCTTGTATCAATTGTTCTTATTTGGAAAATCAAAGCAACAGAATCAATATTTAATCCATTAGTATTGGATTTTATAATTCTTAAAGAACCGTCATACTTTAATGCTTTTTCAATACTAGTTAAAGGAATTATTGCCACAATTCCTGCAATAACATTAGAATAAACAATTGCTGGTCTAAAACCTTTTTGTTCATGCCCCCTTCCAATTAAGTTAACATTAAATATCTCTCCTTTTTTCATATCTTAGATTCAAAGTTTTCTAAAGTTTGTGTACTCAATTTATCCCACTCATTTAACTCTTCTCTTAATTCAGAATCATAAATGTTTAAAGGATTATTTTTTAAAAGATTTATCTGAATCTTAATATCCTCAATAGCATTTGCTAAATCAATAATCTTCTTGTTCAGTATATCAAAACTAACATTTTCCATAATCTTTTTTAGCACTTAAGACTTTTTAAACTTCCCCCTTTCAATTTTAACCAAACCCAACAAACCTCTTTTTTTATTTATCATTTAATTCCTCATTTTTTATATTATTATATATCGATAAGCCTTTAATAATTTTATCTTTCATGTAATAAACCTTGATTAAAAAATAATCCCATTTTATTAAACAACCCTAAAATATAACTAAAATAATTTTCCACAACATATCCCTTAAGTTTTAAATTACCCTGATTATCAAAAAATCCAATTAAATTGTCTGTTGAATTTTTAAACTCTAAATTCGAACTTGTTTTTCCGGTCAAACTTGAATCTTCAGAAATGCTTCCCCTTGCAAATAAAGAACCTGTTGAATTAACATAAGCAATAGTAGTTCCTGAAGAATTTTGAAGAACAAAAGAATTTGCAGGAGCATTCAAAGTACCTTGATTAGAATTTTTCTTGCCCTTAAGATAAAAATTACCATTTTTATCAAACAATGCAACATTTCCACCAGCATTATTAGTAATAAAAAATCCTGTTCCAGATGAAGGTTCATATGGGACAATAGTTAAAACTGAACTATTCATCCACGATGAATAGTCTGTAAAATCATAAGACCTACAACCAAGACTCCAATTTTCACCGACGTTTAAATAAGCATTTCCTAAGATTGAAACTAAAACTTCTTCGCTGGATGAAAAACCTTTTTTGTAGGGGGATGAGCTTGTAGTGATATTTGGATTTGCAACATTATGTGCAGCAGTATTTCCATCTCCAAGTGTTCCATAACTCCCATCTCCCCAACATAAAACTCTTGAATCATTAGCTCGAATACCGCAAGAATGTCTTCTTCCTAATTCAATATTTGCGTATGCAGAAGAATCTGTTGTAACATTTGGGTTTGCTTGGTTGTTTGAAGTTTGTCCATCTCCACGTTGTCCATAAAGTCCATATCCCCAACATAAAACTCTAGAATCATTTGTTCGAATTCCACAAGTATGAAATGGTCCTGCAATTATTTTGGTATATGCAAAAGAATCTGTAGTAACATTTGGATTTGGGTTATCTGTAGTTTCTCCATCTCCAAGTCTTCCGTATGTTCCAACTCCCCAACATAAAACTCTTGAATCATTTGCTCGAATACCACAAGAATGTGCACCTCCCACACTTACACTTGAATAAGCAGATGTATCCGTTGTAAGATTTGGATTTAAATTATTATGTAAAGAGGTGTTTCCATCACCTAATGATCCATATTGCCCATCTCCCCAACAAAGTACCCTTGAATCATTAGCTCTAATACCACAAGTAGTACCTTCACCTGCACTAATTCTTAAATAAGTAGATGTATCTGATGTTAAAGTTGGAACTAAACGGGTTGTAGTTTCTCCATCCCCTAGTTGTCCCTCAGTTGATCTTCCCCAACATAAAACACGAGAATCATTAGTTCTAATTCCACAAGTGTAGTCCTCTCCTGCACTTACACTTGAATAGGGAGATGTGTCTGTTGTAAGTGTTGGATTAGTTTTTTCGATTTGACCGTTATCTCCCAATTGCCCTGAATTTCCTCGCCCCCAACATAAAACTCGTGAATCATTTTGTCGGATACCACAAGTGTGATAACTTCCTGCACTTACACTTGAATAAGCAGATGAATCAGTAGTAATATTAGGATTAGAATTATTATGCACAGCAGTACTTCCATCTCCTAATTGTCCTTCATCTCCATCTCCCCAACATAAAACTCTAGAATCATTTGCTCGTATTCCGCAAGTATGAAATTCTCCCGCAGAAATACTCCCATCCTTAAACAAAGTTCCATTAAAATAAACAGTTGAGCCGTTGTACCATTGATATTGGTATGCTAAATCATCTCCATCGGTATCTGTCGCATTGCAGTAACCTTTTATGTTTTCTGTGGAAGAGTTTGTTGTTGAATTAATTTTAACAGTTGCCATTGTTGGTGGACTACTTAAAATAGTCATTGCTGTGCTATTCATCCATGATGAATAGGTAGTAAAGTCGTATGCTCTGCAACCTAATTTCCATATTTCACCTTTTTTTATGTAAGCATTTCCTAAGATTGAGACTAAAACTTCTTCGCCTTGAGTAAATCCTTTTTTGTAGGGTGATGTGTCTGTAGTTAAATTTGGGTTTAAAACATCTACTCCACTTTGTCCATCTCCTAATCTTCCATATAACGATTCTCCCCAGCATAATACTCTTGAATCATTAGCACGGATTCCACAAGTATGGAGTCTTCCAGCACTTATGCTTGAATAAGAAGAATTATCTGTCGTAACATTTGGATTTAGATTTTCTGTAGTTTCTCCATCTCCTAATGTTCCATTACCCCAACATAAAACTCTTGAATCATTCACTCTAATTCCACAAGTATGATAATATCCTACTTCCATACTTGAATAAGAGGATGAATCAGTTGTAACATTTGGGTTACTCACACTATGTGCGGAAGTACTACCATCTCCAAGTTGTCCGTAATCTCCATTTCCCCAACATAAAACTCTTGAATCATTCACTCTAATTCCACAAGTATGATACTCTCCTAAACTAACACTTATATAAGGGGATATATCTGTTGTGGGGTTTGGATTACCAACATTATGTACAGAAGTACTGCCGTCCCCAAGTCTTCCATATTGTCCTTGTCCCCAACATAAAACCCTTGAGTCATTTTGTCTAATTCCACAAGTATGACTTTGTCTAGCACTTATACTTGAATAAGAAGAATTATCCGTTGTAACATTTGGGTATAATACATTATGCGTTGCATTGCTTCCATCACCCAGCTGTCCATAATCTCCATTTCCCCAACATAAAACTCTTGAATCATTTTGTCTAATTCCACAAGTATCAGTTCCTCCTGCACTTACACTTGAATAAGCAGAAGAATCTGTTGTTAAATTTGGATTTAAAACATCAACACCATTTTGTCCATCTCCAAGTCTTCCATTTGCTGAATATCCCCAGCATAATACTCTTCTGTCACTTTGTCTAATACCACAAGTATGAGCACCTCTGGCACTTACACTTAAATAGGCAGATGAATCAGTGGTTAGATATGGTGAAGTTCTGTCTGTTGAAGATTGTCCATCTCCTAATTTTCCATGCTCTGAATCTCCCCAACATAAAACTCTTGAATCACTTGCACGAATTCCACAAGTATGGTAATATCCAGCACTAATCGTCCCCTCCTTAAACAAAGTTCCATTAAAATAAACTGTTGAGCCGTTATACCATTGGTATTGATAAACTAAATTATCACCATCAGAATCTGTGGCTTTACAGTATCCTTTGATACTTTCATTTGATCTGTTTGTTGTGGAATTTATTTTAACTGTTGCCATTGTTGGAGCAGGATCTAAAATCTGGTCAAACTCAACACTACCATTAATTCTTAAATCAAAAACATCCTGTGTTCCGTTTAATTCTGTTAAATAAATTTTGTAAAATTTTTCTTCATTAATTTTTTCAAATACTGCAAGAGTTTCATTTCCGTTTTGAGTGAAAACTTCAATGGTTGAAGAATCTAAGTTTTCATCAATAGTTGCATTAACCAGCCAGTCAAATCCTGCATTAACTAACTCTTCTTCAATACTTGCTAATTCTTCTTCTAAACTTTGGTTTTGTGCAATAACAACCCCTATAATTGTTAAAGCAACTAAAGTTAGAATTAATAATTTATTTCTCATTCTGTTACCTCTTTGATAATTTTTTTATTATCAAACTGATTTAATTCCTCTTCTAAACTTTGATTTTGTGCAATAACAACCACTATAGAGACATTTGAATAAATATTTTTCCCAAATTCCGTTGGTTCAAATGGCTTCTTAGAGAATTGATTTTTGAAAGAATTATCTATAGAGACATTTGAATAAATAGTTTTCCCAAATTCCGTTGGTGCAAATGGCTTCTTAGAGAATTGTGATGCCTTACAATTCTCTATAATTGTTAAAGCAACTAAAGTTAGAATTAATAATTTATTTTTCATATCAACCAAAACATTTTTATATTTCATTTTTCTTAATATAACATAAATAGATAAAGGGATTCTGACGAAGACGGTTTTATACCGCCAGTAGGTTAGACGAATCCTCAATTCTATTTACCTTGTTTCCTCCTTTCTATATTTAATAAATTATCAATAACTAAACTTACTTGATACTCTGGAGTTCCTTTTTTTAACTGACTTTCTTTTTTTATCTCTGTATTTTTTCCATCAATTAAGTAAAGAAGTTTACTTAATTTTTTAAATTGATAATCATCAACAGACAGAAAGAGAATGCAATGTTTATGAATCTTAATAAATTCCAGTACCTCTGTAAATAATTCTACATTTTTTCTTGATTCCTCAATTTTAATCTTCTCAAAAAATGATTTTATTTTTTCTCTTTTAATTGTGTCTCCAATATGCTTTAAATAAATCTTCCTATTTTTTCGACCCTTGTAATGCTCAAATCTTGAAATCTTAGGCAACAAGGTAATAATTTTTTTCTGTTCAATTATATTATATCCAATTAAATCTTCAGAATAATCTAAAAAGATATAATAATCATAATCTTTTCTTTCACTCATTTTGTTACCTCCCAATAACCCCCCTTTGCAGGACCTATTCTTTTAAGCAACCCTTTTTTCTTAAGTTTAGAGATATTTTCTTCAATTCTTCTTGAAGAAATGCTTACCAAAGAAGACAGCTCTTTTGCTGAAATTTCCGGATTTTTCAAAATAAATTGAATTATTTTATTTTGGTTTTCTGTCACTTTTTCTCCGACCTTTTCTCCGACCTTTTCGCTTTTTTTGCCATAAATTTCCACAAAAAAATCTTCATTAAAATTAAACTCAACATTATTGCTATTCTTAAAACAAGCATCCTGAATTCTCTTAATCCCTGTTCCAACTTTTTCCATAAAATCCGTTCTCGCCAACAAATCAACAATCAATCTATTTCTATGTTCACTTTTCTTTCCAAACTCTTGTTTATCAAACATTAATCCCCCCTTATTATTAATTATAATAGAACTTTTCAATTTCTCAACAGCAACTTCATCCCCCTTAAAATAATCACGATGAACAACCGCATTAACAATTGCCTCACGATAAGCATCCTCAGGGTATTCAGGATGCTCTTCTCGCTTTAAAGTTTTAATCACAAACTCAACAGGAACAAGCTCTTTCAAATAATTAATTGCAAATTCTATATTTCCAACTATGCCTCTATCAACTTCCTTTTTATCCAAAATATTAACTCTATCATTATCATTAAAATGAACACATCTTATTCTGGAAGTATGCACATATTTATGTGGTTCCTTAGCGAAAAACAAAACTCCTGCATTAGTAAACCCTTCATTAGTTAATATCTTCAAATTTCTTAAAATATCTTTTTTATCTAAATTATTAGAAATTCTTGATAATTTCAAATAATAATTAAATTTCTCATCATCAAAATCTTTGAAATCAAAATCTTTGCAAATTTGCTCATCAAACCTAATTTTTCCTACTTTAACTGCTAATTTTATAATTTCATCCCTCTTCATTTTTTGAGAATTAGGTCCCATTCTCATAAAAAATCCAGAAGAACAAGTATAAGGCTTATTTTCTCCTTCAGGGATATTAATAATTAAAATATTTCCAAATTCTTCAAAATTAATTTTAATTTTAGGATCACAATTATTAACTAAATCTTGAATTTGAGACTTTAATTTATTAGTAATTTCAATTTCTTTAATTTCTCCTTTATCATTAATACCTAAAAATATTTTCCCTCCAGAAGCATTTGCAAATGCAACAATTTCTTTAGATAAACCTGCTCCTAAATCTTCTTTAAACTCAATATATTGCCCTTCTCCTTCCTGCAAAACTAAATTTAACTCTGCTTTATTCATTTTTTTACCTCCCAATAACCCCCCTTTGCAGGACCTATTCTTTTAAGCAACCCTTTTTTCTTAAGTTTAGAGATATTTTCTTCAATTCTTCTTGAAGAAATGCTTACCAAAGAAGACAGCTCTTTTGCTGAAATTTCCGGATTTTTCAAAATAAATTGAATTATTTTATTTTGGTTTTCTGTCACTTTTTCTCCGACCTTTTCTCCGACCTTTTCGCCCACCTTTTCTCCGACCTTCTCATTTAAAAGTTTAAACTTAGAAATAAAATAACCATCAGTTTCAAAACTAAATTCAACCCCCCCATGCTCTTTACAACTTTCTTTAATCCTCCTAATCCCTGTACCCATTCTTTCAATAAAATGAATTCTATGAAACAAATCAGCAATCAAAGGATTTCTTCTAACAGCAATCTTTCCAAAATTCTTCAATGTCAAAGGTTTCATTAACCCACCAATATTCGTAATAGTCAATCTATCATCAAAAATATCAACCTGAACATTTCCTCCTGACGCAAAATAATCCCTATGCATAATAGCATTCAAAAGTGCTTCACGAACAGCTCTAACAGGATACTCTGGGATTTCTTCTCTTTTTAAATTTTCAATTTTATAAGAAAGTCTTGTATTTCTATTAATAAAATCTATTGAATTTTCAACTTGACTAATCAAATCCCCTTCAAAATCTTTTCTATCAATTACATTAACTTTTTCAATCCCCTTGTATCTGGCACATGTTACATATGCATTAATAATATATTTTTTAGGTTTATTTGTAAAAAATAAAATTCCGGAATTGTTCAAATTTCCATTTTCATCGCAAACTCCTAAATTCATCAAGATCTCTGTATTTATCTCTTCCCGAATATTAATTCTTTTTAAATAATCTTTAACTAAATCAATAGAATAATCTTTAATTTTTGTAGGCATCTCATCAAACCTAATTTTTCCTTCATTTATTATAAAATCAACAATTTCATCTCTTTTCATTTTTTGAGAATTAGGTCCAACCCTTAAAAAAAATCCTCCGGAACAAGAATAAGGTTTGTTTTTTCCTTCTTCAACTTTAATAATTAAAATATTTTCAAATTCTTCAAAATTAATTTTAATTTTAGGATCACAATTATTAACTAAATCCTGAATTTGAGACTTTAATTTATTAGTAATTTCAATTTCTTTAATTTCTCCTTTATCATTAATACCTAAAAAAATTCTCCCCCCATCAGCATTTGCAAATGCAACAATTTCTTTAGATAAACCTGCTCCTAAATCTTCTTTAAACTCAATATATTGCCCTTCTCCTTCCTGCAAAATAAATTTTAATTCTTTATCATTCATTTTTTCACCTCCCAATAACCCCCCTTTGCAGGACCAATTCTTTTAAGCAATCCTTTTTTCTTAAGTTTTGATATATTTTCTTCGATGTTTTTTGTGGCAATTTCAAGCTTTTCAGATAATTGAATTATTGTGATAAATTTATTTTCTTGAATCAATTTTATTATTTTATTTTGATTTTCTGTCATCTTTTCACCCACCTTTTCACCCACCTTTTCACCCACCTTTTCACCCACCTTCTCATTTAAAAGTTTAAACTTAGAAATAAAATAACCATCAGTTTCAAAACTAAATTCAACTCCCCCATGCTCTTTACAACTTTCTTTAATCCTTCTAATCCCTGTACCCATTCTTTCAATAAAATGAATTCTATGAAACAAATCAGCAATCAAAGGATTTCTTCTAACAGCAATCTTTCCAAAATTCTTTAAAGTTAAAGGTTTCATTAACCCGCCAATATTCGTAATAGTCAATCTATCATCAAAAATATCAACCTGAACATTTCCTCCTGACGCAAAATAATCCCTATGCATAATAGCATTCAAAAGTGCTTCACGAACAGCTCTAACAGGATACTCCGGGATTTCTTCTCTTTTTAAATTTTCAATTTTATAAGAAAGTCTTGTATTTCTATTAATAAAATCTATTGAATTTTCAACTTGACTAATCAAATCCCCTTCAAAATCTTTCCTATCAATTACGTTAACTTTTTCAATCCCCTTGTATCTGGCACATGTTACATATGCATTAATAATATATTTTTTAGGTTTATTTGTAAAAAATAAAATTCCGGAATTGTTCAAATTTCCATTTTCATCGCAAACTCCTAAATTCATCAAGATCTCTGTATTTATCTCTTCCCGAATATTAATTCTTTTTAAATAATCTTTAACTAAATCAATAGAATAATCTTTAATTTTTGTAGGCATCTCATCAAACCTAATTTTTCCTTCATTTATTATAAAATCAACAATTTCATCTCTTTTCATTTTTTGAGAATTAGGTCCGACTCTTAAATAAAATCCTCCGGAACAAGAATAAGGTTTGTTTTTTCTTTCTTCAACTTTAATAATTAAAATATTTTCAAATTCTTCAAAATTAATTTTAATTTTAGGATCACAATTATTAACTAAATCCTGAATTTGAGATTTTAATTTATTAGTAATTTCAATTTCTTTAATTTCTCCTTTATCATTAATACCTAAAAAAATTCTCCCCCCATCAGCATTTGCAAATGCAACAATTTCTTTAGATAAGCCTGCTCCTAAATCTTCTTTAAACTCAATATATTGCCCTTCACCTTCCTGCAAAACTAAATTTAACTCTGCTTTATTCATAGAACACCCACTTGCCTCCTTTCTTACTACCCTCTCTCTTAATAATATTTTTTTCCTTTAACTTTTTCAAATTCCATTCCACCCCTCTTCTGCTAAGATTAGTTAACCTTTTTAATTCAACTTGAGTAACTAATGGGTTTCTTTTTATCTCCTCAAGTATTTTTTCCACAGTTTTTTCCACAGTTTTTTCCACAGTTTTTTCCACAGTTTTTTCTGAAATTTTTACCTTAAAAGCAAAAGTAATTATAAAAAAACTGTCAAAATCATATACTGGTTCAGGATTATTCTGTTCCAAACACAAATCCTTCATTCTTCTAATCCCTGAACCAATCTTCTCAACATACTTTGTCTTTGAAAAAATATCTGCAATAAGTTCATTTCTTCTTATAGAAACTTTCCCAAAATCTTTCTTGTCAAGTCCTGGTACAAGCCCACCTGGACTTATAATCTCAATTCTATCTGAATAAACAAATAAACTAATATTTGCCCCTCTTAGAGAATAATCCCTATGAATTATAGCATTAACCAAAGCTTCCTCAATCGCCCTTAATGGAATATCATAAATTTCTTTTCTTTTCTCATCGGGAAACTCATAGCGAACATTCAAATGCTTCTTTAAAAAAATCATGCCCTCTCTTAACTGACTAAATAAATTTCCCTCAATTCTCTTTCTGTCCAAAACCATAGAACGACCAGTATCCTTAAACAAAACGCATTCCAAATATGCTGACTGTGAAACATTCTTAGCTTTTCCGAACAGCAAAATACTCGCATTGCTAAACTTATTCCTTGAATCAATCAACTTCATACTTTTAAGAATATCTTCTGAACTTAAATCAGAATTAATCCCATTCTCCTTTAAAAATTCTCTAAACAAATCCTCATCAAAATCCTCTTTGTCATTCACATAAAAATTATCAAAATCAAACTGTGAACTTTTTTTCATCATTTCAAAAATCTCATCTCTCTTCATTTTTTGAGAATTAGGTCCGACCCTTAAATAAAATCCTCCGGAACAAGAATAGGGTTTGTTATTTCCTTCTTCAACTTTAATAATTAAAAGATTTTCAAATTCTTCAAAATTAATTTTAATCTTAGGATCACAATTATTAACTAAATCCTGAATTTGAGATTTTAATTTATTAGTAATTTCAATTTCTTTAATTTCTCCTTTATCATTAATACCTAAAAAAATTCTTCCTCCAGAAGCATTTGCAAATGCAACAATTTCTTTAGATAAACCTGCTCCTAAATCTTCTTTAAACTCAATATATTGCCCTTCTCCTTCCTGCAAAACTAAATTTAACTCTGCTTTATTCATTTTTTTACCTCCCAATAACCCCCCTTTGCAGGACCTATTCTTTTAATTTTTCCATCATCCCTTAATTTAGCTAATTGCATTTCAACTGCCCTTGAACTAATTCCAATTTTCTGTCCGATTTTTTCAGCACTGATCTCTGAATTTTGTTTCATTAGATAAATTATTTTCTCCGAAGTTTTCTCCGAAGTTTTCTCCGAAGTTTTCTCATCAAATCTTTCCCTTTCAAAAATAGTTGTAAAAAACCCAGTACTTTTGAATTCAACCTTTAAATCATATTCTTTCATAGCATCTTGAATTCTCTTAATTCCTGTACCTGCTTTTTCAACATAATCTGTTCTTGCCATTAAATCAAACAATAAAGAGTTTCTTGGTAAACTCAATTTCCCAAAGTCTTCCTTTTTTAGTGCTTTCATCAAACCCCCTGGACTGCTTATTTCTATTCTATCAATAAAAATATTAACCTGAATATGTCCATTAGAAGAATAATCTCTGTGGACAAAAGCGTTCATTAATGCTTCCCGAATCGCATCTTTTGGAAGCTCTAATTTTTCTTCCCTGTATCTTTCAATAATGAATTTTGTATTTAACTTTGAAACAATAAAATTATAAGCATTTTCATAATTTGAAATAAAATCTGCATCAAACTCTTTTTTATCAATTATATTACTTGAAGTCCCTTCAAACAAAACACAAGTAACTTTTCCCTGCAAAAAGAATTTAGAAATTCTGTGACAAAATAACAAAACTCCTGCATTAACTAAATTATTTTTTTCAATTAAACCTAAATTTTTAAGAATAGAAATTTTATCTTGGTTCTCTGTTATTTTAGCTAATTTTAAAAAATTCTTAAATTTGTTTTCATCAAAATCTTCTTCTAAATCAAAATCTTTATTTATTTTTTCATCAAATGAAATTAATCCTTCTTCTTTAAAAAATTCCCTTAATTCATCCCTTTTTAATTGCTGAGAATTAGCCCCAACTCTTAAATAAAATTTACTATTTATAGAATAAGGTTTATTTTTTCCTTCATGAACATTAATTACAACAAGATTATCAACTTTATCTACTGAAACTTCAAATGAAGGGTCCATGCTCCTTGCTATTTGTTGTATTTGTGATGTTTGAGAATTACTTAAATTAAATCCTTTAACCTGTCCCTCATCATTAACTCCTAAAATTATTTTTCCGCCATTTGAATTTGCAAATGCACAAATTTCCTTTCCAAGAGCAGGAAGATTAAATCCCTCTTTAAATTCTAACATTAAACCTTCACCTGTTTTTATTAAATTTATAAGTTCTTGTTTATTCATTCTGTCACCTCTTTGATAATTCTTTTATCCTTTAATCTTGGAATCTCCAAATAATTTCCTTTAGAAATTATACTTCTTCCAAGTTTTTTTTCAGCATCTTTACGGGCATTTCCTGCAACTTCTCCACCTTCCTTAGCTGAGTTTTGACATTCCATAAATCCTTTAGAATCTCTTTCTTGAGTAATTTCAGTTGCAACTCTTTCACCAAGCATTGAAAAAATCAACTCTAAATCTGTCATATGGTCTCTTAAATTCTGATTAATAAATTTCGGGTCTAAATTTTTAATTTTCTTATGTTCTTTAATTGGAATTCCAAAAGTTGCTTGTGAAATTTCATTTGTTAGTATTGCATATTCCCGATTTTCATCAATTCCTCGATTTTTCCATTCTGCGGTTAAATCTTGTCTTACTGCAATTCCTCTCATTCGTTTTTCTATCCAATCTTTAGGATAACCTTTCTTTTCATAATATTCTTTTGCCCTGTTTTGGGTAAGTTCAGGATTTTCTATTTCATCAATTCTTTCACTTCCAACTTTTGCAAGCCATCTTTTGAAAGGCTCTGCTTTTTTAGAGGGAATAGATTGAATAATTCTGAAAATTCCTTCCTTATTTGCGCAATCTGTAGAATAAAATTTTCCATCAGAAGATTCTAATTTCAGTTGTCGACAAATTGTCGATAACTCAATACTACTTGATTCTGCTTCTCTTTTTTTCAATCTGTACCAATAATCTTTAGAATCAGAACTATCAGTCAAAGCAAAAATTACATCTATAACTGAAAAATACCATTCTTTATTATGTAAAATCTTTCTAATTTTTTTCCCTTCAAAAATAATTAATTTCTCTTTATTCATTCTAATTCCCTCCTAATTTCCTCAATTCGTTTCCTCTTTTGATAAATATCACAAGGAACTTGAGTATCATTAATCACTACAAAACCTTCTCCGGAAAGACAAGCACTACGAGCAAAGACTGTAATATCCCTAGTATTATCTAATGGAATTTCAAAAGTAACCCTCACATATTCACTATCATTAATTGGTTTACTCCAATTTCCATCTAAGTATTTAACATCATCAGAAATATCCTCGATAAAAGTTCTATTTTCATCCAAATGTTCTGCTTTGGTAATATAGATAATATCATAAGTTTGGTTAGATAAATGAGGGACAATCCATTCAATATAATCAACATAAGAATCATTATCTAAATCATAAGCATCAAAACTTACTTGCACCCTCACAATATTGTTAACGATAGGATTTTCATTTAGAATAATTGAAGTTTCATTTTGAATAATTATTGGGGAATCATTAATCACTGTCTCATTTATGATTATTGAATCATTAATTTCTTCAATATCTTGTTTTTTAGAATTATTTTTTTCTTTTGATTTATTATTTTCTTTAATAACTTGTCCTGTAATTGAAAAACTACTTGTTTCATTTCCAACTAAATCTTGTTCTTCTGTGACGGGGATAGTTGTATTTTCTTGTTCTTCAATTATTTCTGTAATATTAGTTTCATTAACAATAATTGTAGTATTTTCAACTGTTTCATTAATAATTGTTAAATTTTCTTCTAAACTCTCGTTTGAAATGTTTTCTTCAATTACTGATTCATTAATAGGAGTTTCAGTTTCATTTACAACAACTGTCTCAGGTATTGTTTCATTACTTATAATAATAGGACTTTCAGAATAAGTATACCAATAAAGTCGAATTTTCTTTTTTGCATCTGTTAATTTAATCTGTTTATCAACTAAAGAATAAGCTAAAATATCTGTATAATTAAATTCATCTGGAGCAGAAATTGTAATCCTTTTACCATTTACCAAATTTTCTTCAACAGCCAAAGGGGCATCAGTATAATACCCAACAGCAACTTCTTCAAGTAATTCAAAATCCACAACTTCATTAATTGCAACAATTTTAGTATCATTAGTTTCGATAATGCTCGATTCAATATCCTTCTCGTCAATAATTTTACCTGTAATACTTAACTTAGAAATTTTTTTCCAAATTCTGGAAAAAATACTTTCACCCATTTCAATATCTAAAGAAACTTGTCCGGTAATACTTCCTGCAACCAAATCTTCTTTTTCAGTATTATTTACTGTTTCTTCAAAATCATCAATTTCTTTTAAAGCATCTTTAATTTCCTGACCTGTTAAAACTGAAATATTTGTTGCCTGTTTAGGAAGGGTAATATTAACATCAGTAACATTTTGAGTTTTAATTTGAGTAATATTTAAAATTTTAAGAGATTTAACGGGTCTACCAATAATCGCTTTATATTGTTTTGTTGTGAGATTTTCAATAATTTCTGAAACATTAGTTAAAGTAATATTTTGAATAGTTTCATTAATTATTGTTAAATTTTCAACATTAATATTTTTACTTGCAGAAACAATTTCTGTTTCTTCATAAACTAAACTTACTTTAAATTCTCCGTCTTTAGCAGTTAAATTCAAGTTTGATAAATCAATTAAAATTTCTTTTGAAACTTCCCCTGTATAATTAGTAGTAATAATAACTTGGTTATTATTAACTGTTAGTTCAATATCCTGTTCAGATGAAATAATTTTGGCAGTTTGATTTTCAGTTAAATCATAAGTATAAGTTTCCCCGTAAGCTACTTCTCCGGAAATTTCTTCACCAATTACAGCATTTCCTGTAATGGATAAAATCGCATTAAAAGTATTAACAAAAGATTTTATTATTTCTCCGGTAATTGTTGTTTCTGGAGTTGATTCTTCTTTTGATTCAGCTTTAGTTTCTTTTTCTGTTTCTTTCTCAACTGCTTTTTCTGCCTTTGTGGTTTCTGGTGTTATTTCTGAAGTTGGGGTTTCGGGGGTTACAGTTTCAGTTGTTTCTGTTTCTGGAACTATTTCTGGAAATATTTCAGGAGTTGTATCTGTTGGAGTTTCAGTTGTTTCTGTTTCTGGAACTACTTCAGGAGTTGTATCTGTTGGAGTTTCAGTTTCAGGGATAAATTCGGGAGTTACAGTTTCTGGGATTATTTCTTCTGTTTCATTTACAACTGGTTCTGTTGGTTCTTCAACAGTTTCATTTTCAATTATTTCAGTAACATTTTCTTGTGGTTGTTTCGTAGGAATTTCTTCAGAAATTTCTTCACCAATTTGACTTGTCAAATTGGTTCTATATACATCTAAAACAAACGCAACTTTAGGATATTCAATTTCACTTATTCCATACCCCAAACCAAAACCAGAAACATTTGTACCAACTAAATAAAATTCACCTTCACTTAAATTTTCTTTAACTAAATCACTCAATAAAAAAATAAATTCTTCACCCGCATTATTTATCACAACTTTTGTTGAACCTGGAATAAATTCATTCTGCTCTAATAATAATTTTAAGTTCCCTGCAATTTGTTCGCCTATTGAATAATCCTGATCAATAGACATCACAGCTTTTCCTGTCAAATCAATATTTGACAAAAGGAAAAAAGACAAAACAACAAGGCATAAAATTCCCAAAATTACAAATAACTTTCGAGATTCCCTATAAATCTTTTCGGTTACAGCACGCAGTTTTGTTACTTTTTTCGGTTCCAGGATATATCTTGTTTTGGTTATCCCATTACTATCCCTATAACTTTCATAGTAATACGGACCGAAAGTTTTCCACTCCCCATTCACCTTTTTTTTGATATACCTCTTATACACCATGGTTATGAAAAAAATGTGCTGTAACTATTTAAACCTTGTTTTTTTAAAGAGGACAAAAAATAAAATTGAAATTAATTTTAATAAAAAAGTTTAAAAAAATTATTAGGATTTTTATGTTTAAAAAATGATTAAAAATATTTATTTTTTAGGTTAATTTTGTTGTGTAAAATAATTATTTTTCTTTTAGTTTAATGTAAAAAAATTCATGATGTTCAAAAAATAATCTATTTAAATATATTCATTTTGCGCGGTTTAATTAGAGATTAAATATAAATCTGCACATAATTATTATAGACGATAAGATAAAAGATAACTTTAATAAAATTGATTTTGCGCAGATTTAATTAATAATTTATTCAATTTTGCGCGGATTATAAATTCTCTATTTTTTGCCAGATGGCTTTGTCGATTTTGCAATAAAAGGTGATGATGTTTATTTAGCAACAGATTTGATTAAAGGAGCTTATGAAGATTTATACGACATTGCTATAATAATCTCTGGAGATGCGGATTTTATTCCTGCAATAAATCTAGTTAAAAAAAATGGCAAAAAGGTAATCAATGCTTTCTTCCCAAAAAGTTCATCATATCTCTTAAGAAATTGTTGTGACGGCTCAATAAATCTCAAGAAAGCATTAAATAAAAAGTAGTCCCAATATGGCGAACCATACGGGACAGTTATTAATATTACTATCTCTTAAAACTTTAAAAATCCTTTGGTTGTCTGAAATTTCTTCTTTTTTAATGGCACAAAAATCACTTTGTTATAATTTCTAGTGCCTACTAAACCTTTAATATTTCTGGTAGGCACAGCAGTTGGGGTTTAATTGCACAAAAATCATTTAGTGAGAATTTCTAGTGCCTACTAAACCTTTTATATTTTCTGGGCACAGCAGTTGGGGTTTAATTGCACAAAAATCATTTAGTGAGAATTTCTAGTGCCTACTAAACCTTTAATATTTCTGTGGTAGGCACAGCAGTTGGGGTTTAGTGGCACAGAAATCATCTGGTGATGATTTCTAGTGCATCCCGATTTTTTAACTTATACTCTTTACCTTTTATCTGCTTAGTTTTTGCATCAATTGCTTTGATAAAATTTTTTCCAAAATCAGTATGTAAATAATACGCAAAATCAAGAGCCGTAGAACCATTTTTTAACAAAAAACAATCCGGCAGTATGTTTCCTTTGCTATCTCCAAGCTTATTTGCAGAAGCAGGAAAAATAGCCAAATAATCCAACAAATCAAAAACAACTTTGTTAAGAATTTCCTGAACTCCTGTCCCACCATAAACATTTAGAACATCTTCTTCTATCCTGTTAAGGGCTTCAGATTGCTTAGGATTTAATTCTTTCTGAATCTTAAAATGATTTTCACCAGGTATATACTCAATAATCTCTGCTTTAGCAGCCTGCCTTAATGCAAGTTCAGAATCCGCAGAACAAGGATAAATCAGTATATTTGGAAAAGTTTTTCTCATTTTCTCAATATTTTCTTTAGATTTCTCTGAATCACACTTATTTGCAGCTAAAATCATAGGCTTACTAACTTCCCTTAATCTCGCGGAAAAAGTCATTAAATCTTCATCAGACCAATTTGTAGGTTTTTCCGGTAATTTAGCTTTCAATAAAACATCTTTAACCTGATTTTCAGTAACCTTTAAGCCGGAAAATTGTTTTTCAATTGCGGAACTTATACTAACATCTTGCATTTCCGCTTTTCTGGCAAAAGTTCTCCAAGCCTTAATTAAAATATTATAATACCATTTATTTAACTCATCTTCCAAAAATATAATATCCTTGCAAGGATCATGATCTTTTGTAGGTTTTCCTTCTGTATCTGTTGTTCCGGAAGAATCAACAATATGAATAAAAGCATTAGCATCCCTTAAGTCATTTAAAAATTGATTCCCTAAACCCTTTCCTTCTGAAGCCCCAGGAACTAAACCCGCGACATCCATTAAATCAATAGGAACAAATCTATTTTGATTAATGCAAAAACCTTTGTTTGGGTTGCATTTGGTATGAAATTCCTTCTCAATGCAATCAACTTTAACATAACCAACACCATGATTTGCTTTAATTGTGGTAAAAGGATAAGAAGCAATTTCAACTTCTGCCAAAGTTGCCGCTTTAAAAAAAGTACTTTTTCCCACAGAAGGCTTGCCAACAAGACCAATTAACATCTAGAAAATAAATTTATTGATTATTTAAAATATACCATTGAATTAAAACGGAAATCTATTTAAACTAAAGTTGATACGTTTAAACTAATATGAAAACGATTAAACTAAAGTTGACACGATTGCAGTCAGAAATTTTTAATTTTTTATGCGAAAATGTTGGTAATGAAACAAATCAAAGTTTCATTGCTAAAAAATTAAATGTTTCTTCAACAGCAATAGCCAAAGCATTAAAAGACCTTGAGAAAGAAAAACTTGTTTTGATTAAAAAAGACAAGTTAATGAATCTTAATATTATTCAGCTAAACAGGGAAAATTTTAGAACTATGCAATTAAAAAGAGTTAATAATCTTAAATCATTTTATGAATCTGAACTCTTGGAAAAACTTGAAGATTCTTTTCCAGGAGCAACAATAATTTTATTTGGAAGTTATTCAAAAGGAGAGGACACAATAAAATCAGATATAGACTTGGCTATTATCAGTAAAAAAGAAAAAAATTTAGAATTATCTAAATTTGAAGAAATTCTTAAAAGAAAAATAATAATTAATTTTTATTCTTCCCCTAAAGAGATTCATAAAGAACTAAAAGAAAGTTTATGCAATGGTATTGTGCTTTCCGGAGGGATAGAATTATGAAAACTTTAGTAAATTTTGATGAATTTTTAAAAAGAGGGATTGTTGTTAAAAGAACTCCGGAAAATTCAAGAGCATCTTTTCTTATTAAAGAATCTGAAAGAAAATATAAATCCTTAATGCAAATAATCGATAAGATTGGAATAAATGAGCTTAATTCACATGAAATTATCGAATATTGTTATGATATATTAATTTACCTTATAAGGGCAAAACTTCATAAGAAAGGATTTAACTCTAGTGGAGAAGGAGCTCATGAAGCAGAGGTTTCTTATATGAGAAATTTAAACTTTTCTGAAAATGAAGTTTTATTTATGAATCAATTAAGATTTTTTAGGAATAGTATAAAATATTATGGAAAATCTCTTGATGAAGAATATGCTCATCAAGTCCTCGTTTTTCTAAAAAAGATTTATCCGAAAATGCTTAATTTAATGAAAGATTAAAAATTTATTTTTTAAATTCCCAGTTATGCAAATTAATCTTATTTTTTAATGCATTAATTAATTTTTTATGAAAATGCTTTTCTTTATCTTTGTTTTTGTCTTTCTTTTCCTTTTTATCTTTCTTATCTTTACCATTATCATTGTTTGTACTATTATCTGGAGGATTAGTTATTGCTAAAGGGTTATAAATGGCAAGATTATTACTTTCATTTTCTTCATCGATATAATTATCAAAATCAACTATCCCGATAAAGATGCTTTCATTAGTTCCATTTGTGATAAAATAAAAAATATGACTTTCACCAGCATTTAACACTGAATAGAAGTTTTTAGCTTCAAAGTTACTATTATCAAAGACATCTATAAATATATTAAATGCGGGAATTTCTCCAATATTTTCTATTGTTACATTAATTTTATTATTTACCCCGTCAAAACTACTTGTCATGCTAATTTCTAAATCAGGCATTGGTGGTCTTTCAAAATCAGAATAAGAACTTTCATTAGTAGTATAAGAATTAAATTCTGAATCAATTAAATCACTTTCTAAAATTAATCTTGCAACACTTATTTTGTAAGGACCATTTAATTTAGAAGAATAAATTTCACTTCCATTTAAGTTTATTATTACATTTTCCTCTCCAACATTTAAAGATTGGTTTTTTGTAATTGTTGAAACATATCCCTGGTATAAATCATAAATCATAGCTTCAATTAAATAATTTCCATTTTCTTTAATATCTACTGTAAAGTTGAATTCAATATAATCAGTTAGATTATTTGAATCTAAATCAACAAATGAACTATTATAATCCTTGAAATAAGAAGTTTTTGCAAAATCTTCATGATCATAAACACTTGTTGTTAAATTCAAAACAATTATTTTTTCTCCAACCGATACACTTGTAATATTATAAACTCCATTATAATGAGTATTTTTTATTGTCTCATTATCAAGGTCTAAAATAATATAATTTAAACCAACATTTAAACTTTCTTCACTAATTGTTGAAATAAATTTATCACCATGTTGTAAGAATATAGACACATTTTCAATTGAACTAACACTTGAATTTAAACTGATATTTAATCTTATTAAATCATTATTAACATTGCTATCAACTACGCCTAAAACTTCATAACCAGTGTCATAAGATGAATAAACTTGAGTTGTTAAATTTCCATAACGATAAATTAAACTACTATTTTCATCATAAATTCTTAAAGTATAATTAAACTTTTCTTTGCCGGATAAAAGATAAGTACTTACATTGACAATTACATTTTCCCCTGAAGAAGAAAGTGTTTCAAAACGTTCTCCAGTAGCAATACTATTTGCATCTTCTAAATCAATATAAAAAGTATAATCTCCGGCAATTGCGTTTTCTATGCTTATATTGAAAGATAATGTATTTGAATTAATTGAATCTGTTACATTTGAAAGATCTATTTCTTCTCCATAATAATCAAAGTTGTATGATGATATAAGTTCTTGAATCGTTATAGCATAAGCTAATGGAAGAATTAAGAGAATTAATAAAGTTATAACTAATGTTTTTTCTATTTCAATGTTTTGTTGTTTGTTGTTTTTCATTTTTTAAACTTCCTCCATAAAAATGTTAAAAAATAGCTTAAAAAAAGAATTATGATTAATGGCAATAGATAAAAATAAAATGCTGGGATAAAGAATTCTTTTAAATCTACAGAGACTATTAATAAATAAAGATTTATTGGGAATAAGTTAACGATAGTAAATAATATTTTATTTTTAAAATTAAAATATAAAAAAGATAAAATAAATACTCCAAGATACAAAAAGCTAAGATAGTAAATAACTTTAATAATATCTGTAAACCCAGAGAGATTATTTAAAAACCATGAAAAAAAGATATATGAAATAATATATATTGCAATAGTAGGGAAAAATTTTTTAAGTTCAATCATTTTCATTCAATATCCCCTTTATTTGTGCTTGAACCCTTTTATCATCTGGAAGATTATCATGCCTTAATTTAAGTCCTAATCCTGCTTTTGAAATACTTGCATTAATATTATCTAAAATAGCTTCGGCATCAGTAGCAGTAACCATTCCATCATCTCGTTCATTTCCAATTTGATTTAATCCCCCATAACCATAGATTATTTGTGCAATTTTTACATTAAAATTTCCAAATTGAGAATCAGATTGATTTAAAATTGCATTATTATAATCTTCCCATAAATTAAGCGAAATATAATCATCTCCTCTACCTAAAAAATATCCTAGCAAAGATAATTTTTTGGCAACATCCTTTATAGTGGGATGCATAATTCCCAAATTCTCTAATTTATCTACACTATCAGGATTATCATTCACTTTTTCTGTTAAATAACTTGATCCTTCAAAAGCTCCTGGACATCCAACACCAATAAAAGTATGAACTACATCTGCATCCATATCTGTTAAAACCCAATTATTTCCATCATAATAATATCCAGCATTACTCTTTCCGCTGGCTTGATACTTTTCTAAGCTTCCTAATGCCGTTCTGCACCCATTCGAGAACCCAACATAATCAATCTCGCTTTTATTAGTGTATGCTTCTACTCCTGCAATAAGTGCTGGCCAATAAAAATCAGTTAAATCTGTAAAATTATAATTCGGACAATTTTCACATTCGGTGTTTGGTCCTCCTATTAATTCTATTAGCCAAGTATCTCTATTTTCGCTTGTCCCTTTACCTTGAGCAATTTCTTGTGCAAACCCTTCCCAAGAGAATAAGTTAGACCATAATCCTCGAGATAACACAACAGGTCTCTCATTTGTAAAACTCTTAAACTCCGGACTCATCTCGTAATTAACATTCTTCAACCTCAAACTAGTATTATCATTCGCTGTTAATACTCTCTTAATTGCTAAATTAAAAGTTTGTCGTCTTAAAACATTATCAACAACATTCGCAAAATCTAAATTATTTCTTCTATAAACTTCATCATTCTCGTCAGTATGCAAATAATCAAACACACTAATCGCATCAATATCCTCTTCGCCTAAATAAATCATCTCCATATTATCATTTAATTTATTTGCATTTAAATAATTCTCTCTTTCTTCAACCAACTTTCTAATAACAGCAAGGTCCCCATCAATTTCATTACCAAAAACATAAAGTTCATCTCCGGTTTTTGCGATTAATCCATTATATGGGACCCCTTCCTTCTCACCGTTATACTTAATAACATTATCAACAAGCCAACCCTTATTCTTAATCACATTCATCCCCGCATTTTTACCAATATAAATCTTAATTTCACTCTCACCATAACTTACATTTTCAACATAATCCGCAAGATATTCTTTTACCACAGAATCAACATATGAATAACCAGTATTAACTGCCAAATAAGCATTAAATTTAGACATGACATATTTTTCAATAAAATTATTTTCCTCATTATCTTCATTCACTAAATTTTCTGGGTCTATTTGAAAAATAATTTTTTCACAACCTTCTAAATTTTCTAAAAAAGATAATTCATAATTTTTAGAAGAACTAATTATTGGGATTATTTTATTTATACTTGAATAATTCCCTTTACAAGATTTTGTTAATTTTACATTGACATTACTTGCTTCTATATTTGCAGAATGAACAATAATACTAACGTTCGTTTGCCCAGATTGTTCTTTGAACATAATCTCACGAGGTTTAATGTATAAATCAATTATAGAAGTGCACATATCACAGATAAATATTAATGTGTCTATATCGCCATTAAAATTTATTTTCGTGGATTTACTTTCGCAAAAAGTAATTTCATCGTTACATTTAATTTCAATATTTTGATTATTGTCAGAATTTATATTTTTCAAACTAAATTCTTTAAACCCATCATTATCTATTATTTCTCCCCCATTATTATTCAAATAAGCATAAATTCCGGAAAGAGGGAGATTATTTGAATCAGTTACAAAAATATTAATTGTTCCATTATAAATCTCTGGGACAAATGGTAAATAATCTTTGTTTCCTGCATTTCCACTAATATTATAAGGTAAATCACAAATAAAATCCTGATTCATATCATAACATCCTTCTTCTGCAGAATCGTAATCATCCCAGTTGTTTCCTATTTCTGAATTATTCCAAAGATTATTTGTTCCTTCATCCTGTGCCTGAATAGTATTACTCCTGAAAAAATTATTGTATATCTTGTTTGTTACTGTCCCAGAAGTTAAATGCACCCCTTCATTATTGTTCCAGAGATGATTATCATTTATAATATTATATTTGAGTTTATCATAATAATTTGCTTTTGAAAAATAAATACCCTTGTCATTCTCTTCTAAAGTATTATTTACAATAAAATTATAATTATGAGGTCCTTTAAGGTTTATACCAATGCTATAATTTTTTAGATTACAATTCTTTATAGTATTGTTATTTCTGCCAGTACTGTCATAGATTTCTATTCCTTCGTTACTTTTATCCCCAATAAAAGTAGAGCCATTACAATCTAAAGTAATATTACTTCCAATTAATCTAGCAATAGTATTTGGTACATTATAAATTCCAGAGCAGAAAATAATATCTTTATTCACATAAAACATTGTACTTATTGGAGGAAAGCAATCGCATAAAGGACCAATAGCACCATCAAAATAATTGTTTGGGATACTTTCAATACAATAATTACTATTTACATATTGATATGAAATCCCTTGACTATAAAGATTATTATTCCAAATATTTTCAATCCCTTCATCACCAACCATTATTCCATTAATACTGCTGTTTATGATGATATTTTCAGTAATGTTATTATTGCCATGAGCAAATTCTAATAATATTCCATACCGATTATTTGAAAAATTATTACCCTTTATAGTATTGTATTTGAGTTTATCATAATAATTCGTTTTTCCAAACACAATTCCATTATAATTATCTTCCAAGACATTATTTATGATAATGTTTGAGTTGTGAGGTCCTTTAAGATTTATACCGATGCTATAATTTTTTAAATTACAGTTTTTTATAGTATTGTTATTCCTTCCAGTACTATCATAGATTTCTATTCCTTCGTTACTTTTATCACCGATAAAAGTAGAGCCATTACAATCTAAAGTAATATTACTTCCAATTAATCTAGCAATAGTATTTGGTACATGATAAATTCCCGAACAAAAAATAATATCTTTATTCACATAAAACATTGTACTTATTGGGGGAAAGCAATCGCATAAAGGACCAATAGCACCATCAAAATAATTGTTTGGGATACTTTTAATACAATAATTACTATTTACATATTGATATGAAATCCCTTGACTATAAAGATTATTATTCCAAATATTTTCAATCCCTTCATCACCAACCATTATCCCATTAATACTGCTGTTTGTGATTATATTTTCAGTAATGTTATTATTGCCGTGAGCAAATTCTAATAATATTCCATATTGATTATTTGAAAGATTATTACCCTTTATAATATTGTATTTGAGTTTATCATAATAATTCGTTTTTCCAAACACAATTCCATTATAATTATCTTCCAAGACATTATTTATGATAATGTTTGAGTTGTGAGGTCCTTTAAGATTTATACCGATGCTATAATTTTTTAAATTACAATTTTTTATAGTATTGTTATTCCTTCCAGTACTATCATAGATTTCTATTCCTTCGTTACTTTTATCACCGATAAAAGTAGAGCCATTACAATCTAAAACGATACTACTCGCGACAATTTTAAATCCATTTGGTAAATTATAAGCTCCTGAAATAAAAGTTGTATTTGTACTTATAGTACATCCATCAGTTGGAATACTGCCACATTCAATTGCTAAAACATTTGATGTCATGAATATAATTAAAAGAATAAATATCCATTTTGTTTCAACTCTTTTTTTAAACATAGAAGTTATTAATAAAATTAATTCAAAAAGGTTATATCAAATTTGGGATAAAAAATCGATTAATTTATCCAGAAATTGGTTAAATAAAATCTTCAATTGGAAAAACTCTATGTAATTGACCTTTTAATTCTTCGCTTAAAAAATTATTTGGAAAACCTTTTTCTAATGTCCTTAAAATTTCATCTTGTGCTTTCTTAAAATTATTTTTTAATCCTGAATATTCTTCTGCTATAGCATCAGATTTTATACCCATTCGTTTAAGTCCATTATTTTTTATCTCCGAGAGGATTTGATTTTCTAAATCAAATTCTTTATTGTAGATATTTGCATGGAATGTAAATAATCCCTCTTTTAAATCTATTAAATTGTATCTTAAATTTATTGGAATTTCATCAATAAGCCCACTGTTTTTTGAATTATCTACTAACTTATACAAATCTAACATCTCTTGCATTCCAACTCTTAAGCATCCACCGGAAGCAGGAACTCCTAAAGTAAATTCGTCGGTAGTAGAATGAATCACAAACCGAGTAGAATCTTCGAACTCTCCTTCTTTTATTTTCATCCCTAATCCCCTCATATCCCGATAAGGCATTTTATATCCTTTCGGTTCTCCATTTTTATCAAAAGTATTAGTCCATTTAATCACATCACCTTTCTTAGCATTATATTGAGGATAATTTTTCCCATAACGGAAGTTAATACTCTTTCTTTTCTCATAAATAACCCCCTGACCAATTGGGGTTTCTCTTCTTCCATGAGATCCTTTCCCAATTGCAACTTTACAACTAAAAATTTCATTTGAATCCTCAAACAGCTTTAAGTTATAAGAAGGCAAATTCGCATCAATCCTTTGATTGCTTTTTTCACCGGCAAAAACAGAATTTGCAGAAAAAAATCCCTGCCCAAGGATAATTGCGGAATATTTTAAAAAATCTCTTCGATTCATTAATTATTAAAGAGGACATACTTTTTAAAAATTGCTCTTATTCAATATTTCCGAAATTATAAAAATTAAATTATCTTAATTTAAAATAGAATCTTTGATTAAATTATAAACTTCAGGATATTTTTCAGGTTTTAACATTTCCTGATGCAAAAAATCAAAACCCCCGCAAGTTCCATTAATATAAAAATTATTTGCCCAAGGTAAATAAGCACTGCTATTTTTCACAACACCATCACCATTCTCTCCTTCCATACTGCAACCAACTCCGATAATATTTTTGACAGAAATTTTTGGAGGGTTACCATAAATTAATTTATTCATAAACAAGCTTTTTTCATCCATATCTTCACAATGTTTTTCTGCTCCAAAGATTGGACAACCTGACAAGATTTTACCATCAATTCCATTATTTGGAACACCGATTAAAATTAATTTTTCAACATCGTCTTCTCCAAATATCTGAATGTATCTTCTTGCAATCAATCCACCCATACTATGAGAAACAATTATTACTTTGTCTCTATTTGTTTTTAATTTTACTTCCTGAATTATATCATTTAATCTTAAGGCATAGGTATTCAAATTATCAGATTGTGTTTCAAGAATGATTGTATTTTCAGTATTTTTGTAAAGATCGAAATAATAACTTCCGGTAAAAACAATTTGTTCATTAACATTTTCAAATGTTTGAAGAGTCCCAACACTACTTAAAATAAAATCTCCTCCGTCTAAAAAACCATCAGAGAATAATTTTTCCTGTATACTCCTTAAATCACTTAAACTTTTTTCTGCAGAAATTGCATTATTAAATGAATGCCCGTGAAGCAAAATAATTGGATATTTTGTTTTATCATTGGCACAATTTTCATCACAGCATTCTTCACAAATATTATTGTAGCAACAAATTAATTTTTCATTTTCAATAGATAAGTTTGTTTGATAATCTGCTGAAAAGTTACTTACTAATGGCTCAACTCCGGAGAGATTGATATTTTCAAAGATTAAATTAGTTTCATTTAATTTGTTTAAGCTTAATTTAATTTGATTTAATTTTAAAAGAATCTCTTCAATTTCTAAAGTTTTATCTTCAATATTGATTAAAGAACTCAATCTATTTGCAAATTCATTATGCCTTTTAATTAACTCTGAAATTTCTTCAAAATCATTTATACTTAAATTTTTTTCAAGAGTTAATTCAATTAATCCAAATTCTTCCAGTTTGATTAAAGAGGTCAAATTATTATATTTATCAAATTCATTTTTTAAAAAAGAATTTTCAATTTCAAATGTTTTTTCTGAAAAATTTATTTTTTGATCTAATACTAAACCATATTCATAATCTCTAAAATTTTCCAGACTTTCATTTATTTTATCTGAGATAAATAATCTTTCATATTCAGTTAAATTCTGGAGAATAACTTTTTTTGATAAGATATCATATAAATATTTATTCTCTAAATATAAGATATTTAATCTTGTATTTTCTTCAATAAATTCGTTCAATCGTTTTATTGCCTTATCTCTTAAAAATAATTGATCTTCATTAAGATTATAGTTTACAGTTATAAGAGAACTTTTTCGAATTAATTCTCCTGTAGCTTTACAAAAGTTAGAGGGTTTACTTAGGCAACTTACTTCAAATCTATATAATTTTTGCCCTGCACCTTTATCTGGTGCTTCAAAGAAATATTTTTTTGAATAAGGATTAGAGATAACAGTATCAAAGTTACCTTTATCAATCACTTTATTATCGGAAAGATCTAATAATTCATATTCACAGAGAGATTTACAAAAAAGATTTGTTGAAACATAAACATTAAATTCCCCTTTTGCAGAATCAGAATTATTTAAAAAAAATTCCTGAGGATCCACAGTTAAATGGACAAAAAATTCATCTCCGATTAAAAAACGAATAGATAAATAGATTTTCGTTCCAAAAAAGATTAGCAGGATAAAAAATAATAATAATAAGATTATGAAAATCACTGGTTTTTTGAAAAAAGAAGTAAATTTTGTTATGTCAAATTTTACTTTTTTATTCGATTTCTCTTTCACCTCATTCATTTTCAAATAAAGAATTATAGATTTATTACCTTTTTGGTTAAATAATTTTTTAATAAGAAAATATTTATTAATCAAACTTATTTATTTATATTATGAATGATGAACTTCGAAAAAAATTAATTAGTCATAAAAAATTAGCTCAGGAAAGGACGATTCTTGCAAATGAAAGAACCACTCTTGCATATATTCGAACAGGGTTTGGCTCTTTTGGATTAGGAATTGCTTTTATTAAATTATTTGAAGAAAATATGAAATATGTTTATGCAGGATATACTGCATTAATTGCAGGGATAATTTTAATTATATTGGGTCTTGTCTATTATCCTTTACGGAAAAAAAAAGAATTATCTTATTAAAAACAATTATTAGCCTTTTTAAACATTAAAATCTTTTTTCTTAAATGAGCTATGAAATATTATCTAAACCTGAAGAGATTTATTCTAAAATGCTAAACGATATTAATTTAGCTAAAAAAGAAATATTACTTGAAACATATATTTATGGCAATGACAAAACAGGAAGAATGTTTCGTGAAGCTTTAATTAAAAAAGCAAAAGAAGGCATTAAAATCAAGTTATTAATTGACTCTTGGGGATCAAGTGCAAAAAAACATTTTTTTAAAGAATTAATTAATCTTGGAGCAGAAGTTAGATATTTTAAAAAATTAGTTTATGCATTTAAAATTATTGGAGCAAATCATGAGAGAAATCACAGAAAACTTCTTTTAATTGACAATCAAATTTCATATATTGGTTCAATAAACATTACCTCTGAGGGTCTGGATTGGGTAGAATTAGTGCTTCGTTTTGATGAAGAAATCTCTTTAGTTTTTAGAAGGACATTTTATCATTCATGGAAAAGGTTTAATAAAGATTTCAAAAAAAGAATGAGAAACATAATTCACAAAAATTTCAAGGTTATTCAGGATTCTCCTCATGAAAAGCATAGATATATTGAAAATAGCTATAGAAAAATGATTCTTAAAGCAAAAAAAGAAATTTTGATTGAAACACCTTATTTTGTGCCTTCTCCAATAATTCGTTATGCAATTCGAAAGGCAATAAAAAAAGGAATTAAAATTAAGATAATTTTACCTGAAAATTCAGATAAGATTTTTATGGATTTGATTCGAAATAATTATCTTGGAAGGCTTTACAAAAATGGAATTAAAATTTACTTTTATCCGAAGATTTTACACTCAAAATTATTAATTACCGATGATAAATACTTTTTATTAGGATCTTCAAATGTAGATTATAGAAGTTTTATTCATCAATTTGAGATAAATTTATTAGGAGAAAATGAAGAAATTAATACCGCATTAAAAGAATATTTTGTTAAACACCTTAATGAATCAAAAAAATTTAATTATAAAAGATGGAAACAGCGTAAAAATTTTAAAAAAATATTAGAATTTTTCTTAAATAAGGTTGAAAAATATTTTTAAATTAGAATAATTAGCAGTAATAAACTTAATAAATAACAATTTCTTTATAAAAATAATTAATAAGATTATGAAAGGAGGTTAAGATAGATGATATATAAAGAATTTTTTAGCGTTTTTGTATTTGTGTTAGTAATTTCTATGGGCTTAGTTATAGCACAATATGGAGCTGATTCAATTGAACAGGAAAATCAATTAACAGTTAGTGCAGGGGCACAAGGAATTCAAGATGGAGTAAAGATAAATTCTAAGGGAGAAGAAATAAGTGTCCAAAGTCAGGGGAATAATGAAATTCAACTTGAAGCACAAGGCATTTCAGCAAAATTTAAAGGTGAAATGACTGAAGTTTCAGACGGAGAAGGTACCAAACTCTATGCAAGAATGTCTAATGGATCAGACCGAGAGGTTAAGATTATGCCGGATACTGCATCAGAAACAGCTTTAACAAGATTAAGGCTTAAAAATTGTGTTGCAGAAGAAGGATGCTTAATTGAATTAAAAGAAGTTGGAAATGGAAATGAAACAAGACTTGCTTATGAGATTCAAATTGAAAGACATTCAAGAATACTTGGAATATTCCAAGCAAAGATGAAAATAAGAACTCAAGTGGATGCAGAAAACGGTGAAATTATTGACATAAATAAACCTTGGTGGGCATTTATTGCAACTGAACCTGCTGAAGAATAAACAAATTCATTTTTTTTATTTTTTTTTATTTTTTAAAACATAAAAACTTAAATAGTTTAAAGTAGGTATAATATCTGATGAGAGGATGTTACAAATTAAGTTGCGGTCATCAAATAGAGTTATTATTTTATTCTGAACATAACAGATTAAAGAGAGTACTAGAAAAAATATTGTATCGAACAACATATGGTACTGAAGGAAAAATAAACATTTCCGGCAAAAAGTATTTTGCAGAAACTTCTGATTGCGAGGGTAAAAATTGCCCACATCAATTTAACTTAAGCGGGAAAAATTATTGTTATAACCAAGAGGAATTATCTTATATTTATAAAGAAAATAAGATAATTGAACAACCGGAAATAGATTATTGGCATTTTGGAAAAAGCGAAGAAGAGATACTTAATCAAAGCAATAGAGTAGCAACAAATAAAAGTTTAAACAGAGTATCAAAATATAAAAAAGATTAAAGCATTCTTTTTGTAATCTTTCTTCCGATATATGTTAAAAAACAAAATAAAACAATAAATCCAATCATAGTATATAATTCCGGTAAAATTTGCAGATAATTAAAATCAAATAAAATAATCTTCTTTAATGAAATGTCTAATATAACTAATGGATTAAATAATACAAATTTTTTAAAACTTCCGGAAAGGGTTTCAATCGGCAAAATAGTATTTGAAAAAAACATTAAACCTGCTGCAATTAAAACTGATGCAAAGATTGTTGTTTCTTCAGATTTAAATACATAGCCAATAAACATTCCCATGAAAATAAATAATGTTAATGATAAAAATAAGACTAAACTTACAGGCAAGATTAAATCAATAAGTGAAACTTTTAATATCCATTCTATCCCTGCAAAAACCAAAATAAATTGCAAGGTTAAAATTATTAAACAACTGAGATAAGAACCGAAAATTAATGTAAAATCCCATGTCGGAGTGATGAAATTTCTAAAAAAAGCTTTAGTTTTTCTTTCTTTTAGCACAAATGTCGAAGACATTAATATTCCCCCAAACATTGCAATTAATGCCAAAATTGTTGGAAGCAAGTAATCACGATTATTTGAACTTGCATTAATCGATTCAATTTTAGTTTTTATCGGAGAGACAATTTTTTCAGGTTCTAAAACGCTTATTTGGTTTATATCATTGATTAATGAATCGATATTTATAGTTACTATTTGCAAAGAAGATTTTGTTTGAGAACTTAAAGTATTTATATCCTCGATGTTTTCAGTAATCTTCGCATTTGAATTTTTAATTGAATTTAAAATTATAATTGTATCCTCTATTTTCTTTTTTGCGACTGAATCATTAACACTATCAAGCAAATTATTTGCGTCATTTAAATAAGTTATTGCACTATCAATCTCTGAAGAGGATGGGATATCCTGAGCGTCATCATTAATTTCATTTAATTTTGAAATTGATTGAGAGATTACAACATTTTGTTCAGGCAAAGAATTCTTGGCAGAGGATAAAACATTGACTAGGTCTGTTGCTAAAGCAATACCTAAATCTGAAGCTTGTGCAGAAATCTTTTCTTCGACACTATTAATCAAGGCATAAGCAATATTCATCCTTGAATGATCAACATAAAAAACAATATCATTTGAACTTCCTATGGCAGTTAAATCATTTGGAAATATTATACAGATTTGAATTTTACTTGACTTAATTGAATTGATACATTCATCCGGAGAATTAAATTTATTTATAATTAAATTTTGTTCTTCAAAACCGTTAAGTATTTCTTGCGTTAGGTTAGTATAAGATTCAGAATAAACCCCCACAATAATTCCGGAAAGGGCAAATGAATTAAATGCATAACCCATGAATAAAATTACAAATAATGGGACTAATAAAATAACCAAAGCAGAAAGAGGAGATCTTGAAAAAATTCTAAAATCTTTTCCGACAATACTTAATAATGATCTAATTCCCATTGTTTTTTATCTCGTCGATTTTTATATCTTCTTTTATTTCATCAATAGTTGGTATATCTTCAAATTCTTTTTCTAATTTTTCAGTACCGCTAATTAAACTTTCTTTTTTTTCTGCTTTTTTTTGCAATAGATCTAAATGAGATTTCTCCTGAGAAGATTCCTGATATGTGATTCTATCTTTCTTTGAGAAAATTTTATTAAAAACATCGTTTAAATTATCACAGCCATATTTTTCCCTTATTTTACGAGGGGTATCTTCTTCAATAATTTTTTCATTGTATAAAATTGCAACTTTATCACAAATTTTATCTGCTTCTTCCAATAACTGTGTTGTTAAGATAATTGTAGTTTTATGAGAATTAATTCTTTTTAATAAATCAATCATTTGCTCTCTTAATAATGGGTCTAAGTCTGCAGTTGGTTCATCTAAAATTAATATTGAAGGGTTGTGAATTAAAGAACAGCCGATATCTAATCTTTTTTTCATGCCAATAGATAAATCTTTAGCAAGGGTATTTTCTGCTTTTGTCAAACCTAACAGACTCATGATTTCTTCAGTTCTTGTTTTTAGAAGTTTTCTTTTTACTTCATAAAGTCTTCCGAAATGATATAGATTTTCTTTAACACTTAATTTTTCATAAAAAGAGCCGTCTTCAATTGCAAGACCAAAAAATTGAGTGATATTTCCCATGTCTTTTAAGATGTCTCTTCTAAGGTAATAGATTTTACCTTTAGTGGGTTTATAAAAAGATGTCATCATTTTTAAAATAGTTGATTTTCCTTCCCCTGAAGCACCAATTATACCTGTAATTTTTCCTTCAGGAATTGTCAGATTAATTGAATTTAAAACAGTATTTTTCCCAAAACGTTTTGTAACATCTTTGAATTGGATTAATTCGTCATCCATAAATTATACAGAATGATTTCTTTTTTAAACTTTAGCCAGAATGCTTAAGTTAAATTTTAACATCGTAAAAATCAATTAAGCTTCTTGTAACTTCTTTTCCAGCGTCATCAATTGCTACAAGATATAATTCAACACGCGTAATTTCTCCCATCTCGCTTAAATCAAAAGTATATTGTTTAGTTTGAAGGACATCAGGCATATCTTCGGTTACTTCATACATATCGGTTTGATTATAAAAGACAATTGAAACATAACCAAATCTTTCACCAGGACGATACTTTTGAGAAATTTCTTCTTCAATAGATTGATATTTTTCGATTAAATCTGAACCACTTATTGCCTTAAAATATTGTCCTCCTCCGGCATTTGCTATTGCCTGAAGAGTTATTTCATCAGCATCCTGACCAAAACCAATAGAATAAATTACAAAATTATTATCTGTATTTAAACTGGAATTTGCAGTCACAGCAGATTTTATTGCATCTTGTTCCGGATTTCCTGTTCCTTGTACAGGGCATGTTACTGTAGCGTCTCCATCACTCATAACTATTATTGCTTTTGGTTTTTCCGGTGTAGATTGAGAAGATAATCTTGAAACAGCATTATTAATTCCACAGCAAATGCATGTTCCTCCGTTTGCAGTCCATGAATTTATTTTACTGTCTAAAAGAACAGTATCTTCTGTCAAGTCTGCTGAATAGCCTGAAATTATGTTATTACTATATGCAGAGATACCTATACGATTATTACTTTTATCGATAGTATCTACAAGATTTTTACTTGCATCTTTTAATGGTGTTAATTTATTACTCCAGACTCCAAAACAAGTATTAATACAAGTATTTTCTTTGCTTGAGGCTACTTTAGAACAAGTTCCGTTATTATAATCTCCGCCTAAATTAGTTATGCAACAATTATTAGTAACATTTTTGCAATCTCCCCAGCTCATACTTCCGGATAAATCTACTACTGTAATTATATCTACTTCAGAAGATTTTGAAGTATATTTTGAACTTTCTAATTTTAATTTTCCCGCTAATCTTTTTACAACAACTTTTGATTCAGAAATATTTTGAACATTAACTGAAGAAAATTCAATTTTAGTGTTTAAAATTTGTGCCTGGGCATCTGATTTGAAATTTTCTTTAATCATAATTTTGGAAACAATTACCCAACCTATACTTACAAGAGATAGTGCTAAAAGAACTATCATCAAAGTTATTACTAAATTTCCTAAGCCTCTTTTCATAATATAAAAATATTATTTATAATATATAAATATTTAGAAATATTCAAGATTAATTTAGTTCTATTGATTCAACAAAATTACGGGTTATTTCTTTTCCCTGATAATCAATTGCAACAGAATAAATTTCTACAAGTGTAACATTATTCATTTTACTTAAATCAAAAGAATATTTTTTTGTTTCCAAAACTTCCGGAAGTTTCCTTTCTTCTATATAAACATCAGTCTCATTATAAAATACAACAGATAATCTTACATAAGTTTCAATAGATTTATATTTTATTTTTATCTCATCTCCGATTTGGTCATAAATTTTTATTAATTCAGTTCCATTTGCTGCTTTAAAATATTGCCCGCCTCCTTCATTTGCAATTGCTTTGAGAGTGATTTCATCGGCATCCTGACCAAAACCAATAGCATGAAGAACAAAATTATCGTTTACGTTTAAAACAGATTTTGCATCACGTGCAGCGTTTATTGCGTCTTGTTTTGCATTTCCTGTTCCTTGTTCCAAACATTTTTCATTTGCGATTCCGTCACTCATTAAGACCATTGCTTTTGCACGTCCAGGAGAAGATTGATTTAAAAAATTATTTTTTGCCTGATTAATTCCGCAACATATACAAGTAGTAGTTTGACTTGACCAAGAATCAGCAACGCTCTGCAAAATTATAATATCTTTAATTAAATCTGTTGAGTAACTTGGGAGAAAAGAAACACTATAAGCAACAAATCCTATACGTATATCTCCTTCATTAATTAATTCGGCGAGATTTTTACTTGCAACTTTTAACGGAGTTAATTTTGAATACATACTTCCGGAAATGTCAACAACTGAAATTAAATCAAAATCTGAAGGAGTTTGCCCGGGATAAATATTTACTTCTTCAATTCTTAATTTTCCACTATATCTATTTACAATCACTTCAAAATTAGAGATATTTTGAGAATTAACTTTTACTAAATCTAAACGGGTACTTAATAATCTGGATTGTGCTTCAACAAATTTTCCTTTGCCAAAAAACAAATTATAACTAATCGACCAAACTGTTCCGATAATAGATAATACCAGGATAATTAATAATATATTAGAAATTAATTCAGACATACCTCTTTTCATAATAAGAATAATATTATTTTAGATATATAAATATTTATAAAAATTAAGCTTTTTCGTAATTTTTTAAAGCGTTTTTAACATTCTTTAAAAGTTGTTCCATACTAAATTCAAGTTGTTGCTTGTTTCTTGTACCTGTACAAACTAATTTACCGTTACTAAATAAAAGGAATGTTGCGTTGGGTTCAATTAATTTGTAAACTAATCCTGGAAATTGTTCCGGTTCATATTCGGTATTTTCCATTTCTAAAGCTAAGAAATTTAAGTTTAGTTTAAGATTTATCGTTCCGGAAGCTACAATATTTTGTACAGTAATTTTTGGGGTAATAGTGATATTGACATTAATTTTTTTTAATTGTTTTATTACTGCGTCAATTACTTCTCTTACTTGAGCTACAGATTTTGTTCCTGTGCATACAAGATTTCCTGATGAGAATACAAGTACAGCTGATTTTGGTTCTTTTATCCTTAATACAAGTCCCGGAAATGTTTCAGGGTTATATTCAGTATTTGGTTGTGTTCGAGCAAGTTTTGTTAAAGGAACAGGTTTTTCCAAAGAAGTTGTTGCTACAATATTTTGAATTTTATATGAACTTTCTTTTTCTGCCATGTTTATATACAATTAAATTTCATTTATAAATGTTATTGGGGATTATCTCTTAAATTTTGTGGGTTTACAGGATTGGGGGGAAATTTTTTAGGGATAAATTTTTGATTAATTGGATAAGTTTTTTGGGGGTTATTTTGCGGAGGCATTTTTGGGATATAATAATCTTGATTGCTTAATGGGATTTTCTGCGGAGTTTGAGGCATCTGAGGCATTTTTGGAACATAATAATCTTGATTGTTTAATGGGATTTTCTGGGGATTATTTTGATTTATCTGAGGCATTTTTGGGATATAATAATCTTGATTGTTTAAGGGGATTTTCTGTGGATTATTTTGATTTATCTGAGGCATTTTTGGGATATATTCAGGGTAATTTTGAGAAGAAGTTTTAGGCATATACTCTTGATCATCTTGAGGAGTTTTTTGAGGAGTTTTTTGTTGACTATTTTGGTGTTTTTGGATAATTTCTTGTGCATATTCCGGGTTTTGCTGTAAAAAACGTTGAAATTCAGTAAGACCATAAGGATTATCTTTTGAATAATGAGGATAATCCTGATAATCTTTGATTAAATTACGATCAGGATTATTTAGATCATCAAATTTTTTTATAATTAATAAAATAACTAGGAGAATCATTAAAAGTTGTAACATTATAATAAACCAATAAATCCATCCAAAATCCTTAAAATAGGTACAAGATTTTGTATCAGCAGGTTTAAGACGAATTGTCCCGCAATTATTCAAATCTTTACATTCTTTTCTTTGTATTTCTGTTTCAGGGCATTCTTCCGGTTCCCATTCTCCACATTGCCAATTTGGTTCACAAACTCCGCAAGTTAATGCTTCCAGAGGTTTATTTGTTTGATTACCACAACTATTGACATCAACACAACTTCTTATTTGGCTATCACCAAGACAAGGAGACCATGCAGTGCAACTCCATTGAGGTGTACAAATAGTATTGTTAACAATTGCTTTACCGGTAAATATTAATTGAATATCTGAGGGAATTAAAAAAGCAAATGCAAAAATTAAAACTATTGCTAATAATAAAAAAGAATAAATTATTTGCCCCCTTTTCACCTCGCTCTCCATAATGGAAATAAGACAAAAGAAATTTATAAATGTTTAGAGAATCTTCGAGAGATATATTCGACTAATTCTCTTCCGTTTAATTGCACACTCGATGGTCCTGCACGAATAAAAAATTCTTCATCTTTGTTGTCTTTCAAGAAAATAGGCTTGTCGCTTTTTTTGCATTCAATTTCAACAATTGTTTTTCCTTCAATTAAAAAACTTTTCATATTAATAAATGGTAAAAATTCTTTTCCGATTTTATCTTTGATTAAATTTGTTAAATGCAAATTAAATTTATCATAATTTTCAAATTTATCCTGTGAGATTCCATTAATCTCTCCGCTGTCATTTACTCCGATAAATAATTTTCCTCCGTTAGAATTCATGAATGCAGTCAATGTTTTTAACACAGAAAATTCAATTTTTCTATCAATTTGTTTAAGATACAAATTCATTCTTAATGTTGATTTAAATTCTAATTTTTCATTTTCCCCTAATTTAATTAATTCCAGAATTTCACTTGGGTCGTCTATTAAAGAAAATTTGTTGGGATTTGAGTTAATGAATTTTTTAACAATTTGTTTTATGAAATTCATTCTGGTTTTCATATAGATATAACCGATAATTGAGGCAATTAGTGCCCCAATAATAACATAAGTCATGCTCATCATCGAATAAGTATAAGTGGATAAACTTAATTCATAACCTAAAAGAAATTTGAGATAATATTTTAAAATTTCAAGACCAAAACCAAATGCGACAGCTAAATTAAAGGAAAATAATATTATCAGCAAGGGATTTTTTTTGATTTGATTACTTGCATAGAGAATAAATGAAATTAAAAAACCAATAAAACTTATTGCTATTCCAAAAAATAAAGGTGCAATTATCCCATTAAATTGCCCAAAAAATAATGTTATGATAACAAATATTAATAATAAAATTTCAAATTCTTTCGGAATTCTAATATCTACACTTTTTTTTATTGCCTGCGGAATGAACATTAATATTAATAAAAAAATGCTTGTTGACATTAAATGCCAAAGGTGATAATAAATTGAATTGATTATTGAAAGAATCAAAAATAATTTTACTGCTAAAGAAAAATAATCTTTTATATTTGGAAAATATTTTAGCATGGATTAAATAAGAATTTGTTATTTATAAGTTATTTTATTCTTTTCCAAGCCTGTTCTTGTTTATTTTCGCATTTTGCCGGAGCGTAAAGTTTTATCCCTTTTTCTCCAAGCATTTCAAATTCAGAATATTTTCTTCTTAATTTTGTTTCACGAAATTTAGGATTTTTTAAATAAAAATGAATAGGTCTAGTATGAAAACCACCATGAATTGCTAAAATATTTTCTACATCTAATTTTGAGATTTCTTCGTCTAAACCTTTAGCAATACGGATATTTCTCCAGTCAAATTCTCCAAATGAAATTTTAAACCAAAAATCACTTAATGTATTTGCATATTTAATAACATCAAAAGGTTCGCGATGTTTTTCATGACATTCACACATTGAAATTAAATTTCCATTTCCTTCTTCAAAAGCCATACAAAATTTTTTAGATTCAATATATTTTTCATAAAATTTATCATTAAGGGAATCTGTATTTTGATTTAAAGGGTCAATAGTACAAATAGACATATTTTTATTATAAGCAATTTGACTAATCATTTTAAAAAAAGGCTCTTCATAAAATTCTGCTAAAAACGGTTGTTCAAGAACTAAAATATCTGCCCCATTTAAAGATTGAATATATTCTTCTTTCCTTAAATGAAAATCAGATTTATTCCACCAGTCTCCATGTTTACATCCAATTAATTTTAGATTTTGTCCGCTATCTAATTTAGTGCAAATTGTTTTATAATGTTCTTTCATGAATAAAAATAGAATAAATTATTGTTTTATAAGAATTTATATACAAAATTATCATCTTTTTGCATAAAATGCTTCCCTAAAATTCCTTGTTTTTCCTTCTGAAAAAATTCCCATGTTTGAAGCAGTATTAATAATAATTGAATCTGCATCCTTTGGAATAACATCTTCTTTTGCAAATAAATATTTTACATTTGTATCTCCCATATAACCCCCTTGTTTTTCAAGAAGTGTACTTCCCAAAATTTCCAAAGAATTTTCCGGGACTATTGCACCGTCAATTGTTTTAAAACGCATCTCGCAACAAAGATTAGAATCTCTAAATAAAATGGATTCTTTAATAATAATATCTAAATTTACTTTTTTATTATTTAAATTTAATAATCTATATTCCATTAAAATAAATGAAGAATTAGATTTATAAAAATTATTATTTTCGAGGTTTATCTATTGCTCATCTTTATGATAAACATCCAAAAAAATTATTTTTTCTTCATTTTGAAAATAAGCGTACGAAAGCCTAAAATGTCCTGCATAAACTTCTCTTGTTCCTTTTCGATTATACCTCATGGGTTTTCCAATTTCAGGATTGTCAATAATTTTTACGATATATTTTCTTATTCTTATCTTAAAATCCTCATTAACTTTTTTTAATTTTCTCTCAAACATTAAAGAGAAAGTAATTTTTACCATTTTTCTATTTCATTTAAGAAATCTTTTTTTGACATTGTTCTGCATTTTCCTTCGTCAATTTCTTGCCATGCTTCTTCTGTTCCTTTTACAAATTCAAGATCCTCACAAATAAATCTTTGAATTTCATCCATTTGTTTTTTTAGAGAAATAACTTGTTCATTAAGTTTATTAATATTAACTGGTTCCATAATTTAAAAGATGTTAAAAAGTATTTAAATTTTTAGTTTTACTGGTTCTCTGATAATCCTTTTCTTTCTCTAATTTTCTTAATTACTTCGTCTTGGATGCTCATTGGAACAGGTTCAAATAACTGGTCTAATAATGATGAAGTTCCTCTTCCTTCAGTTGCAGATCTTAAATCACTACTCCAACCAATCATTTCTGAAACCGGAATTTTTGCTTTAATAATTGAAAGATTTCCTTCTTGTCGCATATCAAGCAATTGACCTCTTTTTCCTCCAACAAGTTTTGTGACAGCCCCCATAAATTGTTCAGGGCATTCAATAACATGAATCTGTAAAGGTTCTAATATTGCCGGACTAGCTTGTAATAATGCTTCTTTAATACCGTCTCTTACAGCAGGATAAACTTGTGCCGGACCTCTGTGAATAGCATCTTCATGAAGTTTAATATCTACTAATGAAACTTTCATTTTCATTGCAGGTTCTCTTGCTAATGGTGAAGCATCCATTACTTCTTCAAAAGCATCCATTACCATTTCTATTACTTCACCAATATGAACTTCTCCACGTGTTTCATCAAAAAGAATATTTCCTTTGTAAATATCTTTTATATTTCTAATCTCATCACTTCCCCAGCCCATCGCTGAAAGAGTATTTGTAACCTGATCGTTTTTCTTTTTAATTCTTGTTTCAGGCAAATCTCCTTTTTGTATTGCATCATCAAGCTCTGCATCTAATGGAGCAACTTTAATAAAGAAACCATTATGTTTGTTTGGACTTCTTCCTTCTTTAACCGGGGACTCTTTTTTTGCTGTTTCTCTATAAACAATTATCGGTGCTGAGGTTTTTACTTCTAAACCTTTTTCAGTTTTAATTCGATTTTCAATAATTTCTAAATGCAATTCTCCCATTCCTGAGATTAAACTTTCACCAGTTTGTTCATTAATTTCAACTTTTAATGAAGGGTCTTCTTTACTAACTTTTCTTAAAATTTCAATTAATTTTGGTAAATCCTGGGTCTTTAATACTTCAATAGATTTTGTAATTACTGGTTGGAAAATGTGCTTGATTTCTTCAAAAGGTGTTTGTTCTTTTTCAGTTATTGTTTCACCAACTTCAGCATTTATCCCTGTAATTGCCAGCACATTTCCTGCCGGAACACTTTCTAATTGTTCTGGTTTAATTCCATTATAAACTAAAACTTGCTGAATTTTTGCCGGAGATTTTAAATTGTTTAAATAAACATCCATTCCAGCCCTTATTGTTCCTGAATAAAGTCTTCCTGCACTAACTTCTTTTCCAGAACGAGGATCAATTATAATTCTTGTAATTACAAAACCAACTTCTCCATTTTTATTACAAGATAAAAGTGATTTTCCAAATTCTGAACTTTGGTCTCCATGCCAAATTTTTGGAATTCTATATTTTTGTGCTTCAATAGGATTAGGTAAATGTTTTACAGCCATATCAAGGATGACATCATAAAGTGGAGCATTAGCCCAAATCCATTTTGTTCTTTCTTCATGATCCATTTCAGTGTATAGTCTATAAATATCTTTGAAACTTACTTCTTTTTTCTTCATAAAAGGAATTGATAATGCCCAATTTTCTCTTGCTGAACCAAAAGCAACACTTCCGTCGTTAACATTTACTTTCCATTTTTGCCCAAATTCTTTTTCTGCAATTTGTTCAATTAAATGATTGAATTCATCAATTAATTTCAGGAATCTTTCCTGCATTTGCTCTGGTGTGAATTTAAGTTCGTTAATTAGTCTATCAACTTTATTAATGAAAAGAACCGGTTTTACTCTTTCTTTTAATGCTTGTCTTAAAACTGTTTCAGTTTGAGGCATTATACCTTCAACTGCACAAATTAAAACAAAAGTTCCATCGATTGCCCTCATTGCCCGAGTTACATTTCCACCAAAATCAACGTGTCCGGGAGTATCAATTAAGTTAATTAAATATTCTTCTCCCTGATAATTATGTGCCATAGAAACATTTGCTGAATCAACAGTCATTAATCTTTCCTGTTCATCTGCGTGTTGCCAAGTTGCCATTCCACCTTCTAAATCCCCGGCAGCTTTAGCGGACATCATTCCTGCTGCTGCAAGTAAATTGTCTGTAAAAGCAGTTTTACCGTGGTGGATGTGTGCAGATGTTGCTACATTTCTAATATTAACTTGAGTATTTGTTAATCTTTGAATTTTTTCAAAACTTGATTCCTTTACAGCCATAGATAATTGTTTGGAAAAATGGTTTATAAAACTTTTTATTATATTTTGAATTTTCTTTTAAAAAGATTTAAATACAAAATCTCTTTAAAGATTGCATGAGGTGTAATAAATTAATTATTTTTATTAGTTTAATGTTAGTAACTGGCGTTGTTATTGGTTTACTAATTCCTAATCCTGGGCATATTTCTAATTTCGTTGAATTTTCTTTAGGGGGTTCAAGAATGACTCTTCAACAGGCAATCAACGGGGAAAAATTTTTAACTTCTTTGCCTGGAACTATTGTGGATATTGTTCCACGAGATAATGGTCATACTGCAAAAGATATCTGGGTTTCAGTTAATGGTGTTGAAAGAACTTTAGAAGATTCATTAAAAATTAGTAAGGGTCTTTGTGGGAATTCTGCAGTTGCCTATTCCGGAAAAAAAGATCCAGGACATTTAGCTTCTGAAATTAAAATTACCTTTGAGTATATTGAAATGACTTTGCAAGATGCTATTAATGTTGGAAAATTTTGTGCAAAATGGACTCCGAGTGCATGGGGTGGTTGTTCAGCTTCTTGTGGTGGCGGAACCCAGACTCGTACATTTAGTTGCACACGGGGAGATGGTACTCCATTAAATGAAGTTTATTGTACAGACCCTAAACCTCCTGTAAGTCGTGCATGTAATACTCAAGCTTGCTGTAATCCAAAAACAACATGTAGTTCTTCAGAATGTGGAGTTTGGAATGATGGTTGTGGAGGTCAAATCGATTGTGGAGGTTGTAACAGTGGGTATACTTGTACTAGTTCAAGTAATGGAATATGTGAAAAGGAAGAAGAAGAAAAGTTATACCAACAATGCTATTGGTCAGATACATCTTGGATAGTAGTATATTGTGATCAGGATAGATTAGATGCAGGAGAGCAAGTGGGTAAATGCAGGATTTGGGATACTCCAGACGGCAGTACAAAATATTATTCAATTGGTTCTACAGTATTAAGATATTCTACACAACAATACATTACCTGTAAATCCCGAAATGGTTAAATTTCATAATTTACCTTTAATAAAGTTTAAATACAAAATCTCTTTAAAGATTGCATGAGGTGTAATAAATTAATTATTTTTATTAGTTTAATGTTAGTAACTGGCGTTGTTATTGGTTTACTAATTCCTAATCCTGGGCATATTTCTAATTTCGTTGAATTTTCTTTAGGGGGTTCAAGAATGACTCTTCAACAGGCAATCAACGGGGAAAAATTTTTAACTTCTTTGCCTGGAACTATTGTGGATATTGTTCCACGAGATAATGGTCATACTGCAAAAGATATCTGGGTTTCAGTTAATGGTGTTGAAAGAACTCTTGAAGATTCATTAAAAATGAATAAGGGTCTTTGCGGGAGTTCTGCTGTAGCTTATTCCGGAAAAAAAGATCCTGGGCATTTAGCTTCTGAGATTAAAATTACCATGGATGATAATGAGATGACTCTCCAAAATGCTATTAATGTTGGGAAATTTTGTGCAAAATGGACTCCGAGTGCATGGGGTGGTTGTTCAGCTTCTTGTGGAGGGGGAACTCAAACTCGTACAGTTAGTTGTACCAGAGGAGATGGCACTCCATTAAATGAAATTTATTGCACAGATTCTAAACCTGCTTTAAGTCAAAGTTGTAATACTCAAGCCTGTTGTGTTCCAACATCAAATACCTATACTAACTCAAATAAAGCAATAGATTGTAATGCAGTATGTGCTTCACATGGGCAATCCTGTTTTAGTGGAAGTACAGATTTAGTATGTGAAAATGGATATTATTCTTGGAGTGGAGTTGGAGGATGCGATGTTGCAAGACCGGGACAAGCATTCCATATAAGATATTGTGATATAACTTCTTGGTCAGCTACATGTAATTGTGGAACTACATGCTAAAATCAATTTAAAACCAAAAGCCTTAAAAATTAGTTTTTCTAATAATTAATCAGAAGAAAAATATTTACAGGATTAAATATTAATTAATTTAAGTTATCACATTCACATTTACACTCAATATAAATTGAGAAAAGACGAATAGCAGATAGAATATAGAGTTATGTAAAATATTTTTCTTTAGAAATTTTTCATATGAAAAATTTTATTAATTAAATTTGGAGAAAACTAGAAAAAATGGCAAAAGTAAGTCCGGTATCAATAAAATATATGATACATGCAAATTTTGTAGCTGAAGGTGCTTTAGAAAAACCTGATGTAATCGGAGCTATTTTTGGTCAAACTGAAGGTCTTCTTGGTGCAGATCTTGAAATGAGAGAATTGCAAAAAGAAGGAAAAATTGGAAGAATTGAAGTTGATTTAGAGAGAAATGATAAAAGAACTCTGGGTAAAATCAAGGTTCCAACAGCTTTAGACCAATCAGAAACAACTTTAATTGCTGCAGCGATTGAAACTATTGAAAGAATAGGCCCAAGCGATGCTCAAATAGAAGTTGAGAGAATTGAAGATGTTAGGGGTAGCAAAAGGGATTATATCTTAGAAAGAGCTAAAAAATTGATGACTGAAATTCAAGGTAGTACTGACTCAAGAAGTATTTCTAACGAGATTAAGGAATCTGCAAAAATTGCAAATATCCAAGAATATGGTGACGAAAAACTTCCTTGCGGAGATTTAACAGATAGGGAACTAATTGTTGTTGAAGGCAGAGCAGATGTTGTTAATTTACTTAGAAATGGAATTAATAATGTAATTGCTATGAATGGTACTAAACTTCCTGAAGGTGTTAGGGAGTTAAGTAAAAACAAGATTGTTACTTTATTTGTTGATGGGGACCGTGGAGGACAATTAATTATCCAAAACGTTACTGAGAATGCAAGAGTTCAGTATATTGCAATTGCACCAGATGGTAAAGAAGTTGAAGAATTAGCTGGTAAAGAAATTCTAATGAATCTTAGAAAGAGAGTTCCTGTTGAGGAATATTTGTCTAGAAACAGAATTTCAAGAAGGTCTTTTAATGAAGAACCAGTTAAAAAAGAAATTTCTGAGAATAAAGCAGTTAATTTAAGTGAAGAAAATAAGTTAAAACTTAAAAAACTTTCACAAGATAACGAAGGATCTGGCAAAGCTTTATTTTTAAATAGCGATTTAGATATTACCGATGAAGTTTCAGTTAGAAGTTTAGGCAATGCACTTAGAAGAAACAATGAGAAACCTTCAATTATGATTATTGATGGCACTGTTACAGGTTCTATCATAAAATCTGCTGAAGAAGTGAATTGTCAAGTCATTGCTGCAAAGAATTTTGCAACAACTGATACAAAGATTAAACTTCTTAGTTTATAGAGATTTTTATAATTTTTAAAAAGAACCCGCAAGGGTTCTTTTTTATTTTTTTTATTTCCAACAAAACTTTGTTTCTAACGTGAGCGTATGCGAGCTAAGTTTTGTGACGCCAAAATTCTTGAAAAAAATTTTTAGTGTTTTTTTTATTTTTTTAAAATAAATTTACTTAGTGTATTTAATCTAAGTGAAAAAAATCTAAAGCCTTATACCAAATGTCTCGTACAAAATTGCTCTTGGCTCCTTAATAAATTGATAACGTAATCCATTATAATCCCCATTATGATCCTCATCACAATCTCCCTTGAAAATATGATACAATTCATGTCTTACAACACTTCTCTTTGCCAAAAATCCCCCAATATGAAGTCCATATGAACCATCATATCTTTTTCCAGAGCATCCTTCTAATTTATCATGCAAAGTAGAGATAATTGATTTATCTATCCCTAATCTTTTTGCTTCCTCATCAACAATTGAAACCAATTCTTTTTGGGTTCTTATTTTTTGAGAGAAGGTAGCACTCACTACTGTTAAACCTAATAAAGTTGCTAAATATGTAATATATGTCCCACCACCTATCGCTAACCATTTCATTCCTTCAGTTGCATATTCAAATATATCATTGGGATTCATAAAAATATAATTTATCCATGATTTATAAATATTATCTCTTGTAACTACTCAATAATAGTTTCATATTAATCGAAGATTTATCCTGAAATAATCATATAAATATTAAAAGACAGAATTAAATTCTATTTGTATGAACATTAAATTTGGACCTGTTGGAATTGGCAAATTAAAAGATATAGAAAAAACTTTCAAAGAGTATTCTGAATTAGGATTTAGATGTGCAGAGATACCGTTTACTTATGGGGTATATATTAAAGAAAAAGAAGTCGCAGAAAAAATAAAACATTTAGCTGAAAAGTATAATCTTGAATTATCTATTCATGCTCCATATTGGATTAATCTTAACTCTGAAGATTGGGAAAAGATTGAAGCAAGCAAAGAAAGAATTATTGAATCATGCAAAGTAGGTGAATGGCTTGGTGCAAAGGTTGTTGTTTTTCATGCAGGCTTTTTTGGAAAAATAAATCGTGAAGAGACATATAATAATATTAAAAATAGGATTAATGAAATTAAGGAGATTATTAATAATAGGAATAAATGGAAAATAAAACTTGCTCCTGAAACAATGGGTAAAATCAATGTTTTTGGAAGTGTTGAAGAAATATCCCTATTAGTTAAAGAAACTAATTGTAGTTTTTGTCTTGATTTTGCACATATATTAGCCAGAGATAAAAAAATAGACATGAAAAAGATTGAAAAGCTATTTCCGGAAAAAGAGTGGCATGCTCATTACTCTGGGATAGAATATGGTGAAAAAGGCGAAAAGAGACATATTCCCACAGAGGACTCTTATTGGGAAGGATTGTTTGATAAACTCCCAAAAGAAAAAAAGATTAGATTAATTTGTGAAGCTCCGGAACCTGTTAAGGACGCTGTTAATGGCTTGCAAATTTATCTTTCAAGATAAAATGGTTTAGCATTCACTTAATGGCAAAACACTCAGTAAAATATGTATTAATTCTAAAATTAAGAAAAAGTGTTGTTACCATAAAGTTTATAAATAATGTTTATGGTGTATAATAAACAGAAAAACAAGGTTTTTTCTGTATTAATTAAAAAAAATGGAAATTAAAATGGATATGAAAAACCTTATGGTTTTTTTCCTTATGATTGCAAGCATGTTTCTAGTAGTAAGTACTGTCAGTGCTACTGAATTAGTTAATGGTACTTCTGTTAGAGTTAACGGCTTGTATGATAATGGTAACTCAGATGTTAACCCAATCAGCGTAATTGCTGGTGAAGCTTTATCTGTTAAGATTAACTTCGAAGCTCTTGAAGACGCTTCTGATGTTCGAGTTAAAATCGAACTTCAAGGTGAAAAACAAGATGTTGAAGTTAGATCTGCTGTTTTCGATATTGAAGACGGAAGCAAATACAGTAAAACATTAACATTAAAAGTACCATATGAACTTAGAGATTCTGTTAGTGAAGACATGACTCTTAATATCAAAGTTTGGAACGGAGATTTTGAGACTGAATTAAATGAAATCACTATTAGAGTTCAAAGACCATCATACAACGTTGATGTTATGTCAATCGATGTTTCACAAACTGCTGAAGTTGGAAAAATACTTCCAATTGATGTTGTTATTAAAAACATTGGTTATAACGATTTAGAAGACATGTATGTGACTGCAAGAATTCCAGCTTTAGGTATTGAAAGAACATCTTACCTTGGTGATTTAACACCAATTGAATGTTCTGATACTGATGAAGAACACGGCTTATGTGATGACTACAGAGATGTAGAAGTTACTACAGGTACATTCTACTTGAGTATCCCATTCGATGCAAAAACTGGTATTTATACACTTGAAGTTGAAGCAAAAAACGCTGACTTAACAATGAATGAAGTTACACAAATCCTTATTGAAAATGATTTTTCAGCTGGAAATGTTATAACTACTAGTTTAAGTAAGAATGTTGCTGTAAACGAAGATGCTGAATATAGCTTAATTATTGTGAACCCTACTGATAAAGTAGTTGTTTACAGAGTTGTAGCAGAATCTAGTGCTGACATTTCAACAAGTGTTAGTGAAAGTGTTGTTGCTGTGCCTGCTGGTTCAAGCAGAACAGTTACAGTAGTTGCAAATGCAGACGAAAGCGGAGAATATAACTTTGATGTTAATGTTTTCGCTGGAGAAAAACTTGTTAATACAGCTGCTTTTAGCTTAAACGCTGAAGGCACTAACTTAGGAAATCCAATTGTTATTGCGACAGTTATCTTAGCAATTATCTTTGTGGTTTTATTAGTTGTATTACTTGTTTTAATCGGGAAAAAACCTGAAAAGTCTGAAGAATTCGGAGAAAGTTATTACTAACTTTATTTAATTTTTTTTCTTTTTTTCTTTCTCCTTTTTTCTTTTTATAGAAAATTTACAGCTCTGCTGTGCTACAAAAGGAAAGATAGAAAAATTCAAAAAAAGAATTTTATTTTTTTTAATTTATTAATTTACAAAAACTATTTATTTAAAGTTCTTCTTAGATTATTGAATGATATATTCAAAAAGAATTGAACATGATAAGATATTTCTTGAATATCTTGATTTTGTTCGAGGGAAAGTTGCTTATTATCAACCATTAATTGAAGACCGAACTAAATTAAATTTGGGAAAAATTGGGGTTAAAGAAAGCCAGAGATTACTTGAAGATAAATTAAAATATTGGTTAAATGATGAAGAAATTCCTTTATGGTTAAGATTAATGTTTTTCCCATTTACAATGGTATTATTCAATCAAAAAATAAAATCAACCATATTAGCAATAAAATTTAGAGATAATATTTATATTCCGGAAGATAGTTACTCACTAAATATTTTGAAAGATGAACTTTCAGGAAAAAAACAGGAGACAGATCAAATAGTAGTCCATGAATTAACACATGAAGTTTGGTTTGGTTTAGGGGGAAATATCTCTGATAAAGAAAAGATTCAAGAAGGATATGCATTATATGGAGAAATGAATTGGTTTAATGATTTTTATCCCTCCGGAAAACATAGTTTGCAAAATTTGCCCCCTATAGAAGACTTAAGATATAAACAAGATATTGAACGATTAGTGAAATTGCATGGAGAACAAATTTTATTTGAGATTCCTAAAGATTGGAAGGAATATTTTGAATAAAAGGAATATTTATATAACATATTACAATAATAAAAAAATGATAGAACATCACAAACAAATCCTTGCAGTAATAATCTTCGTTGCAATGACTTATGTTGCATTTGAAATTGCAATATTCTTTGGAATATTTTTCTTGTTAGGGGGGGCATATGCTATTTTAAGACATGATGCTTTGGAAAGACCGGGTATCCCAATAATTTATTTAATGGGAGGACTCATTAGCCGAGTTGCATTATCAGATATGTTATTGCCAATTTTAAAATATGAAACGGTTATAGATATAGTCATTGGATTACTTGCTTTCGGAATTGTTTATTTAATTGGGCAAAGGGTTAAAAATTCTTAATTGTATTTCGGTTAATAATATTTATAAAAATAAATTAACTCCTTGCAAAAGATTGTCTAGAATTAAACCTTCAAACTAATAATCTTACTTATTCCGTCGTGCATACTCACTCCGTAAAGATTTGTTGCATTGGAGATAATTTCATCGTTATGTGTAATTACAATATACTGACCATGTTTCATGTACCTTTTTAATAGGTCTGCAAGCCTTTCAGAATTTTTTTTATCAAGTGCTGCATCAATTTCATCCAAGATATAAAAACAATAAGGTTTTAATTCCTGTATACCGAAAATTAATGATAACGCGATTAATGTTTGCTCCCCACCGGATAAAGATTTCACATCAAAATATTTACCTTGACCCATTTTAACAATAATATTAACTCCTCCTTCAAATGGATCTTTTTTATTTTCAAGTTCAAGTGAAACCTGTCCCTTTGCACTTAACTGCGAGAAGTTTCTCGAGAAAATTTCATTTAATTCATCTAATGTTTTAATAAATGTTTTTTTCTTTCTTATATCAACTTCATGAATTATTTTCATGATTTCTTCTTTTTCTTTCTCGATTATTTCAACTTTTTCTTTAATCGCATCATATTCTTTTTTAATCTCATCATAAACTTCTAAAGAACGAAGGTTAACTGAACCAATATTAGAAATAATTTCTTTTGCGTGGTTTAATTTTTCTAATAAAGAATCTTTGTTAATTTTTAATATTTCTACATTATCAAATCCAAGCATTTCATTTTCAAAATTCTCCACTTCAGCGTCGACTCTTGCCTTATTAATTTTTAAATTATTTATTTCCTGATCAATATTATAAATTTTATTTTTATGAGTTGATTGATTCATTTCATTTTCTCTTATTTTCTTTTGGTAAGAATCTCTTTCTTCAATTAATTTTTCAAATTTCCTGCTTAATTCTTTGTCTTTGATTTTATTTTTTTCTAAAAGTTCTTCTTTAATTTCAATATTCTTTTTTATTAATTTTAATTCGTCGCCTAAATCTTCTTCATCACGTGTAAGTTGTTTTAGTGAAATTTTTGCACGTTCAAATTCCCGTTGCTTAAAAGAAATCTCAGAATTTACATTTTCTTCGCTTCTTAAAGAAATTTCCTGGATTTCAATTCTCGCGGTTTCATATTTTTGTTCAATATTTGAATCTTCCTGAAAAAGCTGGTCTAAATTTTTTTTCTTTTTATCTAATTCTAAAAGTTCTTTTTTAGCTTCTTCAATTCTTTCCTGCAAATTTTTTATTTGGTCTTTTTTTTCATTAATTCCTGAAATTCTCATTAAATCAGATTCACCCTGAGAAATTTTTAATTGAAAGTCTTCAATTTCTTTTTTTAAAAGTTCTTTTTTATTTGCAATCTCACTTAATTCTTTATCAGATTCATCAATTTCTTTTCTTAATTTACTAACTCTTGGAATTGTTTCTTCATGAATCGAATGAATATGTTCTTTTGTAACCTTACTTTTACAGACAGGACATATATCAATTTTTGAAATATTTTCAATTAATTTTTCCTGTTTATCGATTTCATATTCGTTAGTATAAGTTACTTTTTCAAGTTCTGATTCTCTTTTTCCTAAACTTTCCAATAAACTTTTCTTTTCTGCTACACTTAGTTTAAAAGATTCAATTTTTTCAAGGGTGATTTTTTTATCGAGAAGTTCTTTTGAGATTGATTCAATTTGTCTTAATAAAAAATCTGATTCATTAATATGACTTTTTAAGAATGAATTTTTATCTTCAAATCTTCCAATAATTGATCTTAATTCAGATTTAATCATATAGAATTTTTTTCTTTTTTCTTCTAATTTTTCAAGCTCTAATTTTTTTGCCTGAATTTCTTTTTCTTTTTTAATAATTGTCGGAGATTCTTTTTTAAGTTCTTTAATTGAAATTTCATTATTTCTTATTGATTCATTTAATTCTTGTTTTTGTTTTGAAATTTCAGATAATTTTCTTTCAAGATTTTCACTTTTTACAATCATTCCTGCTAATTCTGCACGTAAATTTGCAATATCCTGATTTAATCGTTCCTGTTCTAAGCCTGTTGATTTTTGAATTGTCAAATTAATTGTTTCAATTTTTGATTCAAAACTTTTTACAGAAGTTTCAATAGTTAAGATAATTTTTCTTATCTGTTCAATTTCTTTATTTTTTTCAATAATTTCAGAATTAATTTTTTGTATTTCTGATTTCTTTTTTGTTAAATCATTATAAATTATGCTTGCTTTATATTTTTGAATGTCCTGCTCTAATTTTTTAAATTTTAATGCTTGCTGTCTTTCTCTATCAAGATTATTTAAATAAGAGGTTCTTTCTTTTAAAATCGCTAAAATTTCTTTTAATTTTTCATCAGTTTTGCCCAGTTCTTTTAATGAGCTTTCTTTTCGTAGTTCATAAATTGAAATTCCTGCAACTTCTTCAATTACTTTTCTTCTTTCTTCAGTATGCATACGAACAAAATTTTGAATTTCTCCCTGTAGGATAATATTAAATCCGTTAGGGTCAATTCCTCCCTGAGCGAGCAAGCCTAACACTTCCTGACGGGTTTTTATTAGATTATTAATTTTATAGATGCTTTGGCCATTTTTCCTTAAAATTCTTCGAATAGATATTTCTTTCTCAATCAATGAAAAAGTATTATCAGTATTATCAAAGATTATCTCTACGGATGCTTCTTTTGCCGGAGCAACGTCTTTTGTACCCATAAAAATTAAGTTGCTTGCTTTTGCGGCTCTCATAGATTTTGCACTCAATCTGCCTAAAACAAAACACAAGCCATCAGATACATTAGATTTCCCGCTTCCATTTGGACCAAGAACACAATTAATCCCGGGAGTAAATGGAATTTCAGTTTTTCTTACAAAACTTTTGAATCCGTACATCACTAATTTTTTAATATATGCCATTTAGATACCAATTTTTATTTCCTCTTATTTAATTAAGAGAAGAGTATTTTTAAAAGTTGCTTGGAAGAAAAGATTTAAATTCTCTTTTTGGGTATTATAAATATGCATTTAAATAAAAGGGGTTCGCATGTAGGTTTTATACTATCATTTGTAATATTTGTTCTGTTTATATTATTTTTATATACAACAATACAGCCGGCAATAAAGATTCAAAAAGAAAAAACATTATTTATTGATTATCTTAAAGATGTTTTAGTTGAAAATTTTACGGTTAATCTTACAACTATTACTATTAAAATTAATGCAACAGTTAATCCAAATAAAGATTGTATTTCATTAAAAGATGCAAAAGGTTCTTTGATTAATGAAACTTCACTTTTAATTAAAGACGAAAATAATAGCAAACTATCGTATGAATTTCAAGGGAAAGATTTAGAGATTCTAACTGGAAAAAATTTTAGTGGATTTTTGAAAATATATTCCTCAATAGGTATACAAAATAAATCATCTCCGCCAATAGTTGGATGTGAACCATTATTTAATGTAACCCCGAGTATTATAAGAGTTGATGAATACATTACACAAAAGAAGATTATGGATTTGAAAGATGCATATGAATCAAATTATGAAGCAGTAAAGGAATTTTTTAATATTCCTCCCGGAACAGAATTTGGGTTTAGTTTTATATTAGCAAATGGTACAAGGATAGAAACTGAAAATGGGGACTTATCTACAAGTGTTTATGTTCAGGAATATTCAATTAAATACTTAGATTTAGAAGGGAATATAAAGTTCGGATTTTTAAATATTAAAGTTTGGTAAAATGATGGGAAACGAAAAAAGAGGATGGATTAGAATTGTTGAAGCGTTTGTTTCAATTTTATTAATTGCGGGAGCAGTTTTAGTTCTAATGAATGAAGGATATATTGCTAAAACAGATATTTCTAAAAAAGTTTATGATGCAGAATTGTCAATTTTAAGGGATATTGAACTAGATGAAACATTAAGAACAGAGGTTTTAGAATTAGAAGATAGCATTTTGCCTTTAGAGTTATCTGATTCAGAATTTCCATTAAGTGTAAAAACAAGAATTGCTGAAAGAAAACCAAATTATATAAATTGCAATGCTTATATTTGCAAACTTGAAGACCTTTGTGAATTCATGCAGGATTTTGAAGATAATTTATATGTGCAGGCCGTGGGTATTACTGCGAATTTGCAAATTTATAATCCCAGACAAGTTAAATTATTTTGCTGGACAGATTAAATAATTTTGAATTGTTACTCCAAAGAAGGGATAACCTTATAAATAATAGTAATAATATAAATAATACATGAAATATGCAATAAGAAAGGCAATTTTAGGGTTAGCTATGACAGGAGCTTTAGCAGGAAATGTACAAGCAGAAACCACAGAAGATTATATTAACAAAATTAGGGCAATGGATGCAAAACAATTAGTTAAATACATCAAAACTCCAGAACAGGCACAAAAGTATCTTAACACTTTTGCAAGATATACCTCTGATTTAGAAGCTTCAGATTTTACAAAAAATAATTTTGAATTACCTTTTGAAAAAATTCATGAACATGTTAAAAAGTTTGGATTTTTTAGGGGAGATTGCGAGGAAGCTCAAACATTTGCAAATGCAACATTATCAGACAATGGCTATTCAAAAAGAGAATTAGTAATAATTTTAAACAAAAAAAATAAAGAAAATGGGAAATACCAATCACATTCACTTTATCCATTTCAAAAAGATGGAAAATGGGGAACAATAGGGATTAATAATACAGATTATCACTCTGCAAAATATCCTACATTAGAAAAATTATGCAAAGATTCTACATTTGAAAAAAAAATTGGAAAAGTTATAGCATATTTTTTAAGTGACAGAACTAATCCAAATTATATCCCACCTACAAAAAAAGATATTAAAATAGTTAAATAAATTATTTTAATCTTTTTCTTAATCGTATATAGATTAAACTTAATGACACAAAAAGCATTACTCCTGCAAAAAAATAACCAATTTTATAAGAATAATTCATTAAGAACATTAAAAATAACATTGCTATTGCCTGAAAGACAGATTCAATTTGAGCATTAATTGAAAGCATTGTTGCTTTTAATTTATTATTCACGCAAAAGTTATCGAGAAAATATCCTGTCATTAACATTTTTCTTGCGTGATAATATCCAATTAAAATTACTATCATGAAACCTACTAAATAAGGATTATTGTATAAAGAAATTAATAAGCATAATGTTGTGAAGAAAAATATTTCATAGAAGATTAAATCTTTTGCTCCAATTTTTTTTTCGATTACATGGGAAAAATGCCCAAAAAAAAACATGAAAACTCTTGAGAGAGATACTAAAACTCCGATAAAAATTACAGGAAAACCCAAGGATTGCAAATAAACTCCATTATAAGGAGAAACCGCCAAAACAAATCCGGTAATAATTCCTAAAAATATTGACATTAAATAAAAACCTGTTCCGTATAATTTTTTAAATAAATTTTTTAACGGCAATGGTTCTTCATTTTGAGCAGTTATTTTTTCTTTTGGAGAAACAAATGATAAGGCTACAAATAAACCAATTACATCAAGAACAAAATTTATTTTTAATGGAAAAACTATAGAAATCTTTGTTGTAAATGGTAATATTAATATTAAAAAAGCAGCGACTAAAGAAGCATTTGCACTAATTTTACTCATGATTTTTACATATTCTTTTTCCCGTTTTAATTCAATAAATGTATTATGCATGAATGCACTTGTAGTTCCGGATTCAAAAGCTGCTGAAGACGCAAAAAGAACTGAACCGATAATAAAATAAATTAAAGATGTTGCATAAATAAATGAAAGAATTGAAAAAAGCAATAATATTTTAGATAAAACTAATACTTTTTTATGGCCAATTCTGTCTGATAGATATCCCGAAGGAATTTCTAAAATAAATGATGCTAAATATCCTGCTAAAGAATAAATTCCAATTTGCTTTGCAGTTGTATCAGGCAAGGTTAAGAAAAAAATTGAAAGTATTGCGACATAATGTCTTCGCTGAGTTAAATTAAATATAAAAAATTTCCAAATGTTTGATTCCAAACATTGTGATTTCATTTAAGCAACTTTTCTAAAGTAATTCTTGCAGTATTAAAATCAGCACGTTTGTTTGATAATTTCATTACTTGGCCTATTAAAAAATTAATCGCTTTAGCTTCTCCGTTTTTGTAATCACTCACCGCTTTTTCATTTTCATTTATCACTTTTTTTGCAAAAATTTGAATTTCATCATTTGAAATATTGGAAATTTCTTTTATATTTGGAGACTCAGATTTTTCTTTCCAGCTTCTTAAAATATCTTTTGCTTTTAATTCTGTTATTGTTTTAGTTTCAATTAATTTTAAAAGTTCAATAAAATGTTTTGGGTTAAGTTCAATTTCATCAAGTTCAATTTTGTTATAATTTAAAACACTTAATAATTCTTCAGTTACCCACCTTGTTGCAAGTTTAGATTCAACTTCGGGAATAATCTTTTCAAAGAATTCAACAATTTCTATTTTTTTTGTTAATACTTCTGCATATTTTTTTTCAATTTTGTATTTCTTGATTAACTTTTCTAATTTTTCCTGAGGAGTTTCCGGCAAGGAATTTTTTAATTCATTAATTAATTTATTTGAAATGTTAATTATTGGTAAATCCGGTTCTGTGATAAATCTATAATCCTGAGCTTGTTCTTTTGTACGCATTAATGTTGTTATTCCTTTTGTTTCATCATATCTTCTTGTTTCCTGAACTTTAGGCAAGTTTTTTGTTTGCCGTTCTATTTCATGTTCAATTGTATTTTTGATGTTGTTAATGCTATTTACATTTTTTACTTCAATTCTTGCTCCTCCTTCTATTGAAACATTTACGTCAGATTTTATTCCCATTTTTTTGTCAATTGCTTTAATATAACCTAATGTTGCAATTAATTGTTTTAACCAGTCTACTACTTGTTCTGAACTTGTAAAGTCCGGTTCTGTTACAATTTCTACCAACGGAAAACCTGAACGATTATAGTCTATTTCCCCTGTTTTTGGGTTCCATGCTGCGGGATCTTCTTCTAAATGTGCTTCAGTTATGCCTATTCCTAAAAATTTTCCGTGTTCACCAACGGGTTTTGCATGAGGACCAGAAATTGTTGTTTGATAGCCTTTCGGTAAATCCGGCCAAGAATAATGTTTTCTTTGAAAAACTAATTCATTATTAATTTTGCATCCTAAGATTAATGCTATTTGAATTACTTTGTTGATTGCTTCTTTATTCGGTAGCAATGGTTTTGCCCCAGGCTGACCTGTACAAATAGGACAGATATTCATGTTTGGTTTTGAATTTTTTAATCCATGTTCAGCCTTGCATTTACAAAAAAGTTTTTCATTAGCTACTAAATATCCGTGTATTTCTAAACCGATTTTTACCATAAAGGTATAATAGACAAAGTGTTTATAACTTTTTAGGATTATATTGTTGTATCTAATAAGTAGTTACAAATAGGAAGATTTATAAATAAATTTAGACTAAACTTATTATGGAAATAGATAAACAACTTTTAAATGATTATTTTATGGGCAAAGAAATTTACCCAAATGATATTGAATCAATTAAAAAATATAGAGAATATTGTATTGAACAGGCTAATCAACCTGGTTTAACATTACCGTATACTGATTATAGTAGAAACTTTGACATGATGAAAAAATTATATCCGGAAGTTTCACGAAAAAATTTAGAAGGTAAAAAAATAATTGAAATTGGTACAGGGGCTAATCCTCTTGCTAAATCTTTTCTAGATATGGGCGTTACAGAATATACAGGTTTAGAACCATTTCATCCAGAATTATCAAGAGAACATTTAAAAGGAACTAAAAATGCAAAAATCGTTGAAGAAGATGGATTATCTTATCTTTTAAAACAGGATGATGAATCTAGTCTTGTTACAAGTTATGGAATAATTTGTCCAGAAATTTCGAGGATGAATAATAATGATTATTTTAAATTTTTAATAAAAGAAATTTATAGAGTCACACCAAAGGATGGGATAACTATGCATGTGCACGGATTTGAAAAAGAAAAAGCAATTAATTTATTTGGATTTTCAGGATTTAAACCATTGGGAGATTGGATGCTCCAATTTGTCTGGAAAAAATAATTCTTTTCGAACAAACATTTTTAATGTATTTTTTCTTTAGTTTTTAATGGAAAACACGCCAATGTTTGGAGATTATGTTAGAATAAACTTAATAAAACAGACTTATGAGGGATTTTTACTTGAAAGTTCTAATGAGGATAAAGGCATAGTTCTGATTAAGTTAAATTCCGGTTATAATATTGGTTTTTATCAAAAAGATATTCTAAATATTGAAGTTATAAAAAAGGGAGAAATTCCAAAGAAAGAATCAACTGAATTGCAAAAAGATTCAGGGGGTAAACCGAATATTGCGATAATTATGACTGGGGGGACTATTGGTGCAAGATTAAATCCAAAAAAAGGCGGTGTGGATTATATTGAAACTCCGGATAGTTTATTTAAAACTTATCCTGAGGCTTTTAAGGATGTTAATATCAAAGAGGTAGAAGTGCTTTTTAAAAAAGATTCATCAGACTTGGATTATAAAGACTGGAAAAAAATTGCAAAGACTGCTGAAAAATTTTTGAATAATTCAGAAATTCAAGGCGTAATAATTACGCATGGTACTGATACTTTACATTATACTTCTTCAGCGTTAAGCTTTTTCCTGAAAAATGTAAATAAACCAGTTGTGTTAGTTTATAGTCAGAGAAGTATTGACAGAGCAAGTAGCGATGCTAATTTGAATTTGCAATGTGCGACTACTGCTGTGATTTCAGATATTGCCGAGGTTATGATTGTTGGGCATGCTACGACTAATGATGATTACTGTTATGCTATGCCTGGTGCAAAAGTCAGAAAAATGCATTCTTCAAGAAGAGATGCATTTAAAGTTATTAACGGCAAACCTTATGCAAAAATTATTCCCGGGCAAATCACAAGAATTTCCGGTTATCATTTAAGAAGTAAAGGAAAAGTTCAACTTGATTTAAAATTCGAAGAAAAAGTTGCATTATTAAAATTTTACCCCGGACAAGATCCAGAGATATTAGATTATTATTTTGAGAAAGGTTACAAAGGGATAGTTATTGAAATGTTTGGTTTAGGACAGGCTGCGACTAAAGAAGCAAGACTTGGCTGGACGAAAAAACTTAAAGAGATGACAGAAAAAGGAATGGTCATTTGTGCTACGACTCAAACAATTTATGGTCGTATTGATCCTTTGGTTTATTCCGCGGGAAGAGAATTATATCATACTGGGATAATTTATCTTGAGGATATGATTTCTGAAACAGCTTTTGTTAAACTTGGATGGGTTTTAGGTAAAACAAACAATCCAAAAGAGGTTAAAGAATTAATGTTAAAAAATATTGCCGGGGAGTTAAATTATAGACTTGAAGAATGAACAATTTTTATTCTAAAACAAAAGAGGAGATTTTCAGAGAATTTAATAGTTCTGCAAACGGTTTAAACCAAAAAGAAGTTGATTTAAAACAAGAGAAATATGGAAAAAATGTTTTAAAACAAACTCATAAATTAAGACCTTTGAAGATTTTTTTTGAACAATTTAATTCATTTTTAATTTACATTTTAATAATCGCGGCAGGAGTTTCATTTTTTATTGGACATTCTACAGATGGCTTTGTGATTTCAGCAATAGTTTTACTTAATGCATTTATAGGATTTTTCCAGCAATTAAAAGCAGAAAAAGCGATTGTTAATCTTAGAAAACTAATTATCCCAATCTCAAAAGTTATTAGAAAAAATAAATTAATGGAAATTAATTCTGAAGAGTTAGTTCCTGGAGATATAATTATTCTTGAGGCCGGAGATAAGATTAATGCTGATTGCAGAATAATTGAATCAGAAAATTTGCAGACTAATGAAGCAATACTTACCGGTGAAAGTTTACCTATTGATAAATGGGATATTCTTCTAAAGGATTCAACAATTATATCCAGACAAAGCAATATGCTTTTTGCAGGAACTCAGGTTATAAGGGGCAATTCAAAAGCGATTGTTATTGCAACTGGGATAAATACTGTTTTTGGAGATCTTGCTGAAACATTACAGGAGATAGAGATAACGAAAACACCTATGCAAAAAAGATTGGATAATTTCTCTAAACAAATTGGGATTGTAATATTATTGGCTGTAAGTGTAATTATCTTAATGGGTTTTATGAAACAATTTGATACATTGAATATGTTTATGATTGCAGTTGCTTTGGCTGTTTCAGCAATTCCTGAAGGATTGCCGGCAGTCCTTGCTGTTTCATTTGCAATTTCTTCTTTATTAATGTCCAAACAAAATGTGATTATTAGAAGGTTGCCTGCAGTTGAGAGTCTTGGAAGTGTTACTATTATTTGTTCAGATAAAACCGGTACAATTACTGAAGAAAAAATGGAGATTCGGGAAATTTTTGCAAATAATAATTTTTATACTAAAAATGGCAAAGATATTTTTTTGAAAGATAAAAAAATAGATATTGAGAAAAATAAAGAACTTTACCAATTGATTAAAACAAGTCTTTTATGCAATAATGCAAGATTTGAAGAGAATAACGGGGAGTATGAAATAATCGGGGATCCTACTGAAGGAGCATTAGTTTTAGCAGGTTTAGATTTGGGATTAAATAAAAAATTATTAATTGATAAAGAGCCAAGTGTTCAAAAATTTGAATTTGATTCAAAGAAAAAAATGATGTCAATTCTTCGAGATAATGGAAGAAATAAAGTTCTTTATTCTAAAGGTGCACCGGAAAAAATCTTGCAAATTTCAAGTTTTGAACTAGTTAATGGGCAAATAAAAGAATTAACAATGCAAAGAAGGAAAGAACTATTAAATTCTTCAAAAAAATTAGAAGAAGATGCTTTGAGAGTTTTGGCATTTGGTTACAAAAATATTTCTATTAAGAGCAAGGCTAAAGAAGGAAATTTGATATTTTTAGGATTTGCCGGGATGATTGATCCTCCAAGAAAAGAAGTAAAAAATGCTATACAAGAATGCAAGAATGCCGGAATTAAAGTTAAGATGATTACCGGGGACTCAGCATTAACTGCAAAGGCTATCGCAAAAGAAATAGGCATTGAGGGAGAAATTATCTCGGGAGATGAATTAGAGGAGATAAATGATATGACACTTACAAATAGAATCGATAATATTTCTATTTTTGCAAGGATTACTCCTTCTCAAAAATTAAGGATTACAAAGATTTTGCAACAAAAAGGGGAAGTTGTTGCAATGACTGGTGACGGAGTTAATGATGTTTTGGCGTTGAAATCTGCAGATGTTGGAATCGCGATGGGAAAAAGGGGTACAGATATTGCACGTGATGCTTCAGATATTATTTTAATTAATGATAATTTTGCTTCAATTGTTGAGGGCGTTAAACAGGGAAGAAAAACATATGATAATATTAAAAAATTTACAAAATATTTTTTGGCAGTTAATTTTAGTGAAATTTTCTTGATTTTATTTGCTTTAATTATGGGGCTATTTTATGGTTCTGAAAAATGGTTCTTGCCTCTTTTGCCACTGCAAATTTTATGGATTAATTTAATTACAGATTCTTTACCGGCTTTAGCTTTAGTTTTTGAAAAAGAAGAGAATGTTATGAATACTCCTCCAAGAAAAGAAAAAAGTTTATTAGATGGCATCTGGAAATTTGTGATTCTTGCGGGAATTTTAACTTTTGCGATAAAATTAGCAATTTATTTGATTGAAGTCAGCAATACTTTATCAATTGACAGGACAAGAACACTTATTTTAACTACTGCAATTTTCTTTGAATTATTTTTTGTTTATTCTTGCAGAACAGAAAGTTCATTATTGAAGAATGGAATTTTTTCAAATAAATGGTTAAATTATGCGGTGATTATCTCTGTAATATTACACCTTATTTTATTGTACAGCCCGTTAGGAATTATATTCGGTGTTATTCCTTTGACTATAAAAGATTGGCTTTTTATTTTACCATTTGTAGTTTCTGGTTTAGTTATTTTTGAGATTGGAAAATTGATAAGGCAGAAAAAATAGGATGAGATTTTGTAATTATTCATAAATATTTTTTCTATGCCCGATTTGCAATATATAAATTATTAATTCACTTTTTTTGATTTCATAAATTATTCTATATTTATTTACTCTTAATCTCCAAAGTCCTGAAAGATTTCCAATAAGTGGTTTGCCTAGTTGAGAATTATTTTTTAATTGTTTGATTTTTGTGAAGATTTGTTTTTGTTCGATTTTATCTAATTTTTCAATAAACTTTTTTGCAGGTTTCTTAAAGATGATTTCAAACATTTACAAGTTTAGCTCTTTTTCAAAATCTTCAAGAGTTATTCCCCCTGTTTCTTGCAGTGCATCCTTAATTTCTTTCATTGCCTGAGGATCCTGTAAAACTTCTATTGTTGCAAACAAACTTTCTTTATCAATTTTATTTTGAGTTTTAGATTTATCGGTTAAAATACGGATTAATACATCATTTAAACTTTCTCTTGGATGTATTTTATTTTCATTTAATTGATCCCTTACAACATGATTTATTTGAATTGTAGTTTTCATTATAATAAGTTATAACGAGTTATAATTTATAAACTTTTTTGTTTAGATTATCTCCGAAACATCCTTAAATATTGTTAACAATATTATACCCGAAAAGAATTTAAAACCTCATTTTTTATAATTCTTAAGAGGTTTCTAAAATTTTATTTGAAAAAAGATAAAATTAAATATAAAATGAATGACAAAATAAAACAAGATTCAAAAACACCCTGTGCCTACGCACAGAATACAAACAAGTTTTTGAATACAAAGAAAATCTTTGATAAGATTTTCTAGTTTTTATTTTTAAACCAAAAACAAAATGAATGACAAAATAAAAATCAAAGGTGCTCGACAGCACAATTTGAAAAATATAAGCATTGAACTACCGAGGGATAAATTAATAGTTATTACCGGTTTATCCGGAAGTGGAAAATCTACTCTTGCATTTGATACTTTATATGCTGAAGGTCAAAGAAGATATGTTGAGAGTTTAAGTTCTTATGCTCGGCAATTTTTAGGTTTAATGAGCAAACCTGATGTTGATTCTATAGAGGGATTGAGTCCTGCAATTTCTATTGAGCAAAAAACTACAAGCAAGAATCCTCGTTCTACTGTTGGGACAGTTACTGAAATTTATGATTATTTAAGGCTACTTTACGCTAGGATCGGAGTTCCTCATTGCCCGATACATAATATTAAAATTGAAGCTCAATCTCCTGAAAAAATTTCTCAAAAAATTGCTGAAGATTTTACAGGACAAATTACTATTTTATCTCCAATAATTAGACAACAAAAAGGAACTTACGAACAATTATTTTTGGATTTCAACAAAGAAGGTTATGCAAGGGTAAGAGTAAACGGGGATATATTCAGAACTGATGAAACCATCAAACTTGAAAGATACAAAAAACACGATATTGAAGTGATAATTGATAGATTAGATGTGAAGGATAAATCAAGACTTGCTGAAGCAGTTGAAAATGCATTAATTAAATCAAAGGGATTACTAATTGTTGAAAATAATGGAAAGGATAAATTCTATTCAGGCAACATGACTTGCCCTAAGTGTGAGATTTCATTTGAAGAATTGCAACCTAGAATGTTTTCATTTAATTCACCTTTTGGAGCTTGTGAAGGATGCCATGGTCTGGGCATTAAAATGATTTTTGATGAAGATTTAATTATTCCTGATAAAGAACTTAGCATCATCGATGGGGCAATCAAAATTTATGGAAAAATTGATATGTCTTGGCGTGGGCAACAATTGCAGACCGTTGGGAAAAAATTTGGTTTTGATATTTATACCCCAATAAAAAAGTTTAATGAAAAACAAATTCAAACATTATTTTATGGTTCAACTGAAGCAATTAAGGGCAAATGGGATACAGGTGCAAATATGAATTTTGAAAATGGGTGGGAAGGTTTGATCCCTCAATCAGAAAGATTGTATAAATCAACAGATTCAGATTATCGAAGAAAATTTTTAGAAAAGTTTATGAGAGTAAATAAATGTTCAGTTTGTGACGGAAAAAGGTTAAAGCAAAAAATATTAGCGGTTAAGATTAATAATAAATCAATAATTGATGTTACAGATCTATCTATACAAGAGGCAATTGTATTCTTTAATAATTTAGAATTGACAAAACAAGAAGAAAAAATTTCAAGACAAATTTTAAAAGAAATACGCGAGAGATTAGGATTTTTAGAGAGAGTTGGTTTAGGTTATTTGACATTGTCAAGAAATGCCGGAACATTATCAGGGGGAGAAGGGCAAAGGATCAGACTTGCAACACAGATTGGTTCAAATTTAACAGGAGTTTTATATATTTTAGATGAACCTTCAATAGGACTTCATCAAAGAGACAATCATAAATTAATTGAGACATTGCAAAAATTAAGAGACCTTGGAAATACTTTAATTGTTGTTGAACATGATGAAGATACTATTATGAATGCAGACTATGTTGTGGATATTGGTCCTGGTGCTGGAATTCATGGAGGAGAAATTGTCGCAAAAGGTACTCCGCAAGAAATTATTAAAAATAAAAATTCTTTAACAGGACAATATTTATCTGGAATTCAATTTATCGAAGTTCCTAAAATTCGACGAGAAAAAGGTGAGCCAATTAAAATTGTTGGATGCACAGAGAACAACTTAAAAAATATTGATGTTGAAATCCCTACAAAAGTTTTAACTTGTGTAACAGGTGTTTCTGGTTCAGGAAAATCTACTCTAATTAATGAAATTTTATATAAAGGAATGATGAAAAAAATTCATCAATCAAATATCAAGGCCGGAGAGCATAAAGGAATTTATACAGAAGCTTATATTGATAAAGTAATTGTTATTGACCAATCCCCAATTGGCAAAACTCCTAGGAGCAACCCTGCAACTTATATTGGGGTTTTTGACGAAATCCGAAAAGTTTTTGCAAGTACTAAGGAAGCTAAACTGAAGGGATATAAATTAGGAAGATTTAGTTTTAATGTTCCTGGTGGAAGATGTGAAAAGTGCAGTGGAGACGGGACAATTAAAATTGAGATGAATTTTTTACCGGATGTTTATATTGAATGCGAAGAATGCAAAGGCAAAAGATATAATTCTGAAACATTGGAAATAAAATATAAAGATAAATCTATTGCAGAAGTTTTGGATATGAGCGTTGAGGAAGCTTTGGATTTTTTCAAATTTATTCCATCTATTAAAAATAAATTAGAAACATTAAATCAAGTTGGTTTAGGATATATTAAATTGGGGCAAAGTTCAACAACTTTATCAGGGGGTGAAAGTCAGAGAATAAAATTAACAAAAGAATTATCTAAGCGTGGAACAGGACAGACATTATATTTACTTGATGAACCGACAACAGGATTACATTTTCATGATACAAGAAAATTAATTAGTGTACTAAATAACTTAGTAGATAAAGGAAATACTATTGTAGTTATCGAGCATAATTTAGATGTTATTAAATGCGCAGATTATATAATTGATTTAGGTCCTGAAGGGGGAGATGGAGGAGGATACATTGTTGCAATAGGAACTCCTGAGGACATTGTTAAAGATAAAATAAGTTATACTGGTAAATATTTGAAGCCTTTACTTAAATAATATCTATTTTTACATTAATAGGATTTTTAAAAACTTCTTCGAAATAAGTTTCAATATCCCCCATATATTCATCAAACCACTTTTCTTTTTTACCAAAATTTTCTTTTGTTGAAATAGAGAGAAAAAATTAATTTTATAAATAGTACTTTACTTTAAATTAAGAATGGGAGAAAATAATTCACAATTTAAAAATCTTTTAGAGAATTTGCCTGAAAATGCAAAAAAAGAACAAGAAATAAAAGAAAATCAAAAAAGAATTAATGCTAAAAAATATTATAAAAAATTCAAGGATTTTTATTATACTGTTTCTCATGATGAATATTATGCAGCTAAAAAAAAGTTAGATGATAATGTTGAATTAAAAAAAGAATTAAGGATAAAAATAGACACTATTTATCCTTTAAGAAATAATGATTTTTTAACAGAGGAAGAAAAACAGAAATTTTTAGAAATTGATGAATTTATCGAAAGTTTAAAAAAAGTCGAACATTCAAAAGAAATGGTTTTAAAGAAAATTGCAAAGATAGAAGAAAGTTTGAGAGATTTGAAAAATCATATTGTAAATGATATGTGATTAAATTATTTAAAAACATAATCTTTTAATTACAAAAATCATCTTTCTTATTCGGTTAAAGAATTTTTAATTGTTTCCTCTAACTTAATCAAAGAACAGATGTCCTTTGCTTCTACATCGTTAAACTAATCTGATCTTAATAGGATTTTTAAAAACTTCTTCGAAATAAGTTTCAATATCTTCCATATATTCATCAAACCACTTTTCTTTTTTACCAAAATTTTCTTTTGTTGAATGCAAATTTTGATAATTATTTGGAAATAAATCTGTCCCCCATTCCCAATCAGTTTTGTATTCCCAGTTATTATGCTCAACAACAAAAATATGATTTCTTGGTTGAAATTTAAACCCTAATTGATTAGAGGTTGGATCAGCAATGATAAAACCTTTTTTATCATGCAATAAAAAAGGAAATGCAGTATAGCAATGATCGTCATAAAAATCTAATAATACTGATGCATTTGCATATCCTGCAGACATTCCTGCAAACATGATATTTTGCGAAGAAGGACAACATTCTGCACAGGGAAACGAAGAATTACTTTTTTTTCCAAGAACATAATGATGAAACATTAAATCATAGATAACATCAATATGCTCCATAAGTTCTTTTTGATTATCAATTTTCATTGAACAAAATTCAGGGGCATCTTTATGAATCTCTAAAAGAAATTCCATCTTTAATTCCCAATTTTTTGAATTATATACAATTAATCCATTTTTTGTAGGGTCTATCTTTTGAATATCAGACTGATATCTTAATGAATTTAGCTCAATTCCATATTTTTCATTTAAATCTTTTTCATAAGCTTTTGTCCATATAGAAAAAGGGTTTATCGATTGACAATCTATATTTGATGCATCATTTAAATTTTTCATAATTCTTTATTTAAGGAATATATTTTTATTCTTTTTGGTTATGCCTAATTTTAATAGGATTTTTAAAAACTTCTTTGAAATAAGTTTCAAGGTTATAAGAATAAACTCTTAAAGCTTTGAAAGAATCTTTTTTAAAAGAATTTAGATTCATATAACAAGTTGGATAGAGGTTATCATCTCCATGTTCATTACCTTTTTCATAATCTGTTTGATATGCCCAATTATTATGTTTTACAACAAAAATATGATTTCGTGGAGGAATAATTTCTGAAGAAGTCCATAATTGGTCTGATGTTGGGTCAGCAATAATAAAACCCTTGTTATTTTTTAATACAAAAGGGAATGCAGTATAACAATGATTATCTGTTTGGTCACATAAAACAGAAGCATTTGGATAACCAGAAAGCATACTTGCAATCATAATATTATGTGCTGAAGGAGCACATTCATTAGTTGGAAAAACATTGCTTCGTTTTTTTCCTAAAATATAATGATGAAACATTAAATCATAGATAAAATCTATATGTTTCATTAATTCTTCTTCTTTATCTAATTTCATAGAACAAAAACCCTCGATAGGGGAATACAGTTCTAAAATAGTTTTAATTTTACGTCTATTTTTTATATAACCATATTGCAAATTTCCTCCTTTAAAAATATCAATAGGGTTTACATTAGAATTTTTATTAACTTTCTCTAATTCAATTCCTAACTTTTCATTTAAACTTTTTTCATAAGCATTAGTCCATATCGAAAAAGGTTGAATTTCTGCAAAATCTTCAAGCTTCATTTAACAATAATTAAAGTTTATTTTATAAAATTATTTAATTTGATTTACGATATTCCGGAATTTTTGAAGATTGTGCTTCTCTTCTATCTGCATGAACCACTCCATGAGTATCAACATAAAATTTTATTATCGGAGTATTTTCAATACCATGATATTTACGCCCAAATTGCCTTAAAATTTCTTTATCAACAAAACCATATTCTTCAGCAAAATTTATTGCTTCTAAATGAGTTTTACCTTCGTTTCTAAGAGTTTGATATGTTCCATAAGTAAATTTATCCAAATTTCCTAAAGTTTTTGAATATTTTGTACTCATGTGGTCTAAGCTTTCGGCTATAGCAAGCAAAATTTCAGCATCACTTCCGGATAATCTTTTTGAATACTTAGTTAAATTAGATAATTGTTCAGAGATGAAATCAATTGCAATTTCCCCATTTTCTTGATTTACTAGGTTATTTAAGTTATTCATATTTATTACTTTAAAATTAATACTTTTAAATGTTTCTATATTATTATCTCTTAATAGTGGTAAATTTTATATAAATAATCTTATTAATCTCAAAAACATGGGATATTTATGACATTTATTGATATACATGCACATTTAGAATTTTTTGATAACTTGGATAAGATAATTAAAAAAGCAAAAAAGAGGAATGTTAAAATTATTTTAGCGAATGGAATTGATGTTGAAACAAATAAAAAAGTTCTTGCATTTGCAAAAGAATATCCGGAAGTTCAAGCTTGTTTAGGGATTTATCCCGCAAATGCATTAAAGCTTATAAAAAAGGAAATAGATTCAGAGATAAAAATTATTAATGAAAACAAAGATAAAATTATTGCAATTGGTGAAGTCGGTTTGGATTTAAAAGAAGCCGGGGTTGAAACTCTTGTAAAACAAAAAGAGATTTTGAAAAAATTTGTAAAATTAGCTAAAGATTTGGATAAACCAATTTTTATTCACTCAAGAAAAGCTGAAAAAGAAACAGTTGATTTACTAGAAACTTTAAATTATAATAAAATTATTATGCATTGTTTTAACGGAAAATTAAATTTAGTTGAAAAAGGAATTCACAGAGGGTGGTTTTTTTCTATACCTACAACTGTAAAATTTAATGAACAATTTCAAGAGATGATAAAAATAATCCCAATTGAACAATTATTTTGTGAGACAGATTCTCCATTTTTACATCCGGATAAAAAATTTCCAAATGAACCTGCAAATGTCATTGAAAGTTATAATAAGATTGCAGAAATTAAAGGGATACCACTAGCAGATGTTGAAAAAAAGATTGAAGAAAATTATAGAAAATTATTTTTAGTTAAAACCACCCAACAATCTTTAGATAAATATTTATAAAAAATGAATAAAAGCTAATTTCTAACTAAACCAGCCAGCAATTTTTAACCCAAAATTTATCCAGAATTGTTTGAATTTTTTTCCTGCTGTCACACCTTTAATTTGAATATCACCATTTGATTTTTTTTCATTAAATGTTTTTAATGGTGCTTCTGCTTTAATTATATCTTTTAATGTTTGAACATCTTTTATATAAATATTATAAGTTGGGTTTTCATTCATCTCACAACCAAAAGATTCAATTTTACCCTCATTAATAACTAAACTTGCAATGTAGGTTTCTTCTCCTTCATATAAATTAAAAATTTCATTTTTATAAGGCACTCCTGAAGGCAGTTCTGTATTTGCAATCTCATTATTTATTTTTTCACTTTGCGAACATAAATCTTTTAGTGAAGAAAGTTCAAAATCCTGAGCAGAAATCAAACTAAATGATAAAACAAAAAAAATACCTAAACAAATTATTTTATTCATAGATATTCATAGAAAAAATTATTTATAAATTTACCTACAAATAGATAGTTAAATATATAAGATAAATAATCCTTAATCAATAATGAAAAATGAAAAGAATTTTCCAAAGAAAAATTCTTATGCATTACCTACTTTGACACAACCAAACAAAAAAGAATTAAATACAGTAGGTAATAAAGGATTTTTTACAAGATTAATTGAAAAGCTTGACAAAAAAATTGAAAAAAAATCTAAAGAGAGTAGTTGCAATTGTAAAAAAAATAAACAATGCTGCAATTAATTGTAGATAAATTAATTTATGAGATTTTTAACTTAGATGGTTCTTTGAAATTTGTTCAATCATTAAATTTTTTTATTTATGATTCAATAAAAATAATTTTACTTTTATTTTTCATGATCTTTCTTTTAGGATTTCTAAGGACATATATTCCGCATGAAAAAGTTAAAGATTGGTTAAGCAAACAAAAAAGAGGAGTTGGAAATTTAATGGCTTCATGTTTTGGTGCTGTGACGCCATTTTGTTCATGTTCATCTATTCCAATATTTTTAAGTTTTTTAGAAAGTGGTATTCCATTAGGGATAACATTTTCATTTTTGATTACTTCTCCGTTAGTTAATGAATATTTAGTAATTTTGATGTTGGGATTTTTTGGATGGAAAATTACTTTAATTTATGTTCTATTCGGCATTTTGCTTGGAGTATTCTCCGGATTAATCCTCGGAAAAATGAAACTTGAAAAATATCTTGTAAAAGATTTAATTTCTCCAACAAAAAAGGTTGAAGAAAAAAGGTATAATGATTTAAAAGAGAGATTAGATTATGGATATACCGAATCGAGTTCTATGGTTAAAAAATTGTGGATATGGATTTTAATAGGTGTTGGGCTTGGAGCGATAATTCATAATTATATTCCTTCAGAATTAATTCAGGGATTAATTGCAAAAGGAGGAATTTTTTCAGTTCCGATTGCTGTTCTTTTGGGTGTACCGATTTATGCAAATTGTGTTGCGATTATTCCAATAGCGATTGTTTTATTTGAAAAAGGGTTGCCATTAGGAACAGCATTAGCATTTATGATGGCAACTTCTGCATTAAGTTTGCCTGAAGCAATTATTTTAAGAAGAGCAATGAAATTAAAATTAATTGCAATCTTTTTTGGAGTCACAACATTAGGGATAATATTAATCGGATATTTGTTTAACTTTCTTCAAAAGTTAATAATGTAAAAGATAAGCAATAGTTTTATTAAATACTCGGGAATTAATATGTATGGATCAAAAGATAATAAAAAATATTTTTAAAAAATACAATTTAGGAGCAGTGAAATCTGTTAAAAAGATTGATATTGGTTTTACAAACAAGGTATATTCAATTAATAATAAATTTATTCTCAAAGTTTGTGCAGATGAAAATAATGAAGAAAATTTTAAAAAGGAAGTATATTTTTATGATTTTTTAAAAAATAAAATCCTTGTCCCGGAAATAAAAGTTTTTGATAAATCAAAAGATATTTATGAAAGATATTTCATGATTTACCTAAAGATTGAAGGAGATAATCTATATTCAAAATGGCATTTATTAAACAATGATGAGAGAAGAAATATTCTCAAACAACTTTGCAGTATTTTAAAGATAATTAATAAATCACCCTATAAAAAATTTGCGAAAAAATTCAAAATAAATTCTTCGATGAATTGGCATGATAAAATAATAAATAAAATTCAAAATTCTTTGAAAAATATTGAAGAAAATAAACTATTATCCTCTGAATTTATTCATGCAATTAAAAAATTTGTAGAAAATAATCATAATGTCCTTAAAGAACAAAAAATGGCCTTAGTTTATTGTGATGCACATTTTGATAACATCCTTATTCAAGATACAAAGATAGTTGGAATGTTGGATTTTGAAAAAACTGAAATTTCATCTATTGATTTTGTTTTAGATATTATAAAAAGGATGGTTGAATATCCAAAAAAATATATGTCCGAAAAATCAGAAAAATTTGCCAAAAAGGAAGATTATGCTCAACTATTAGATTGGTTTTGTGAGTTTTATTCAGGATTATTTAATTTTAAAAATTTAGATAAAAGACTAGATTTATATTCAATTGAATATAATTTAGAAAACCTTATTTTATATCCAAATGCAAAAGAAATAAAACAAACAATTGCTAAGATTATAAAATTTGAAAAGTATTTTTAGAAGGTTCTAAATAAAAATTATTTCTTTTTTTCCTGTTCTGCAATTTTTATTCTTGTCTTAATTATAGTATCAGGATTTAAAGAAATTGAATCAATTCCTTCTTTTACTAAAAATTGTGCAAAGTCCGGAAAATCAGAAGGAGCTTGACCACAGATTCCGATTTTTCTTTTATTCTTTTTTGCTTTTTTAATCATGATCGAAATTAATTCTTTAACAGCATCATTTCTTTCGTCATAAACATCTGAAACAATTTCTGAATCACGATCAACACCTAAGGTTAATTGAGTTAAATCATTTGAACCTATACTAAATCCATCAAAAATTTTACTAAATTCATCAGCTAAAATTACATTTGATGGAATCTCGCACATTACATAAATTTCTAATTCATCTTTCCCACGAGATAATCCTTCTTTTGCCATTATCTCCTGAACTTTTTTTCCTTCCTCTATTGTTCTGCAAAATGGAATCATTACTTTTACATTCTTTAAACCAAATTGGTTTCTAACTTTTTTTATAGCTTTGCATTCTAATTCAAAACTTTTTCTAAATGTTTCCTTATAATAACGACTTGCACCTCTCCAACCAATCATAGGATTATCTTCTTTCGGTTCATAAAGTTCTCCGCCAATTAAATTTCTATATTCATTTGTTTTAAAATCAGACATTCTTACTATAACATCTTTAGGATAAAAAGCTGCGGCAATCATTGCAATTCCTTCTGCTAATTTATCTATGTAAAATTGTTTTTTATCTTTGTATCCAAAAGTTAAATCATCAATTTTTTTCTTTAGGTTTTTATCACTTAATTTCTCATAATCAATTAATGCATTAGGGTGTATTTTAATATGTGAATTAATAATAAATTCTTCACGAGCTAAACCTACTCCATCATTTGGAATAAAACTTTGTTCAAATGCTTGTTCGGGATTTCCGAGGTTCATCATAATTTTTGTTTTTGTTTTTGGTATTTTTTCCAAATTATGTTTTTCTATCGCATATTTTAACTTTCCTTCATAAACTCTGCCTTCTTCTCCATTTGCACAAGAAACTGTAACAATCTCCCCATTTTTTAATTTTTTAGTCGCGTCATCTGTTCCAACTAAACAAGGAATTCCAAGCTCCCTCGATATAATTGCAGCGTGACAAGTTCTCCCCCCCTTATCGGTTACAATTGCCGAAGCGATTTTCATTATTGGCTCCCAATCTGGATCAGTCATTTCAGTTACCAGAACTTCTCCTTTTTCAAAATCATGAATCCCTGAAACATTTTTTATAACCCTAACTTTTCCGGAACCGATTCTTGAACCAACACTTTGTCCTTTTGCTAAAATTTTACCTTTTTCTTTTAAAACATATTCTTCTAAGATATTGACATTCCTTTGGCTCTGAACAGTTTCAGGTCTTGCCTGAACAATATAAATCTTATTTGTTTTTCCATCTTTTGCCCATTCAATATCCATTGCTTTTTTATAATGATCCTCGATAGTTATTGCCATTTTTGCAAGTTTTAATATTTCATCATCAGTAATAGAGAATTCTTTTTGTTTATCTTCCGGAACAGGAATATTTTTTACCTGTTTTAAATATTTTAAACCATAAATCATTCTTATTTTTTTATTCCCTAATTTTTTGGAGATAATTGATTTGTAACCTTTTTTAAAAGTTGGTTTATGCACATAAAATTCATCAGGATTAACTGCTCCTTGAACAATATTTTCTCCCAACCCATAAATAGAAGTAATAAATACTGCATCTTTAAATCCGGATTCAGTATCTATTGAAAACATTACTCCTGAAGAGGATAAATCAGACCTTACCATTTTTTGAACGCCAATAGAAAGTGCAATAGTAAAATGATCAAATCCTTTATCTACTCTATAAGATATTGCTCTATTTGTAAATAATGATGCAAAGCATTTTTTGCATGATTTTAATAACTCTTTTTCTCCTCGAACATTTAAGTATGTTTCCTGTTGTCCTGCAAATGAAGCATCTGGCAAATCTTCTGCTGTTGCACTTGAACGAACTGCTACATCAGTATAATCCTCTTTAGATTCTTTAGATAATAATTTATAATTTTCAATAATCTCTTTTTGTAAATCTAAAGGTAATTCTGCTTTTAAAATTAAATTACGAACTTTTTTGCCTCGCTTCATTAAATTACGAATACTGGTTGTATCTAAATCTGAGAGGATTTTATGGATTTTATCTTTTAATCCTGCAGATTCAATAAAATATCTATATGCTAATGCAGTTATTGCAAATCCATTTGGAACAGTGACGCCTTTTTTATTTAATTCACGATACATCTCCCCTAATGATGCGTTTTTTCCACCGACAATTGGAACGTCTTCAATATGTAAATCCTTAAATGGTATAACTAAAATTCTTTTTTGATTCATTTCTCACCTCTAAGGATAAATAATTTATTTATATTATAAATGTATCTAAGAGAATAAAAAAATTAAATAAAAATAAAGATTATTTCTTTAATTGATTTTTTAAAAATATTTTTTGGATTTTATCCGGATAAATAACTTTCATTTCTAATCCTTTTGTTTCAGAATCTTTTGAAGCACTATAAATTAAAGCACCTGAAACTAATTTTAATCCTTCATTCAAGGAAAAACCTTTTTCTTTAAAAGACCCTACTTTATCATGGATAAATTCCCACGCAAATTGAGACCCAGACCCTAATGAATAAAAATTAGTTTCTTCAATTAAACCGAGTTCCCAACAAATATATAGTCGAGGTTTATCAAAACGTGTAGCGAGTAGATAATGAACTAAATTATTATTCGGGCAACGACCGCCCCACATTTCATAATTTAGTGTTAATACTTCTTGAAAAAAACGTTTAGAAATTTTTTCGGATAAATCTATTCTTGATTCTGAAAAATCTTTTAAAATTTCTTTACCTTTTTTATTAATTGTGCCAGCATAACTTAAAACAGCTGTTCTTTCTTTGTTTGAATATAATTTTGTTGAATGTGAATAATTACCTGTTTTTTTATATTTTCCTTTTTCATTAATTATAACATCTTGATGTAATGTATCAGCTCCAAGAATTATTCCTGCTCGGGTTTTAACGCCAATGATTGTTGTCATTAATATTTAAGAGATTAAATTATTTAAAAAGACTTATATAAAATTAAGATTCTTTCAAAATTCTTGCCTGAGTAATTGTTGCAATAACCTGAATTATTCCCATGGTAATAAAGAGTACATCAAAAGATAAATAATTAACAATTAAACCCCCAATAATGATTGCAATACCTGTAATTATTTGTGCTGTTCCTCCTGCAAGTCCCCATTGAAATCCGCCATTTCTTCTGTCTTCATGTTTTGCATAAAGTGCAAACCATGTAGGTGTTGCCAAAGCAGTTGAAATTCCAAGACCTGCTTGAACAATAAAAAGATGCATTGGAGAAGATACAAACAAATAACCGAATGTAAATAGTGCATTAAGTGCATATCCTAATACCATAATTTTTCTTTTATGATGATAAGTATCTGTGAATTTACCTACAAGAATATATAATAAACCTGCAACTATTAAATAAGTAGCCCATGCCCAAGTCATATCCAAAATAGTGCCTCCAACCTTTTCTGCAAAAAGCGCAAAAAGAGGCCCAAACATTCCTTCTCCAAAAAACCATAAACCTCCGCCATAAAGAAGAAGTTTAATTTTCCGATTTATCACCATAAAGGTTAAATGTTTAATAAATATATAAACATTGCTTAGAATAAAATTATTTCTTTTTCTTTAAAGATTGATAAATTTTTATAATAATTACACCAACAAAGAAAAAATAAATGATACTTGAAACTTTCATAAAAATTATTCCTTGAGGGAACATCCCGAGAGATTCATAACCTATTCCAGTATTAAATATCATATCAATTCCAAATCCGATATAAGCATAAAAAATAAGTAAAGGAATAGAAAAGATTAAAAGAATAGCACTTAATATTTCAGATAGAAATTTTTCTTGAATTAAAAAATTTATTAAAAGATAAATTAATAGGCTTGTAATTCCTCCTTTAAACCATAATGGAATTTTATTTATTTTAAACATATTATTATTAACAGATTTATAATATAAAAAGCTAATGAATAAAAGATTTTTTAAAGATTATTTATCTTTTAAATAAATGACAGAATTATTGGCAAGAGAAATTGAATTTTTATGTGAAGATCTTTTTTTAGAAGGCCAAAATCATGTTCTTTTATATGGGAAGCATGAAGATACTCTTGCAGTTTTGCAAGGTATTTATAAAAAAGCAAAAAAAGATAAAACATTTTTATGTTCATGGCATGATTCTTCAAAAATTATTAAGCCAATGGATTTTTTTGAACCGATTCTAAAATTAAAATATGAAAAAAAGTATAACGAATTAAAAGAAAAAGATTGGTTTAAGGAATTAGTTGCAAAAAATACTATGGATGGAGTTTTTAGGTTAACAGAATTTTGCGGGAAAGAAAAAAATTCTAAATTTAGAAATGCAAGGAAGTTACCAATTTTTTTTATTGATGGAATTGAAAATTTATTTTTTAAATTTGATTATAGCCATTTAGATGAAGAAGGAAGAAAAAAATTACTTTCTATTGATTTTTGGGAACAACCATTGCCGAAGGGATTTGGCAATCATTTAAGGAATTTACATCAATTTAGGGAAGGAATCTTTTATGGTCTTGTGAAAAATACTGAAAGTTTAGAATTTAAATCCACTTTAGGTAATTATAATTATTTATTTTATAACGGGAATTTTAGGAATCATGAGGTATGGAGAGAAGATTAAACCTAATAGATTATTCAAAACCCTTAAATTCTAATTTAAACTTTATTTATTATGAAAAAAATAAATTTATCAAAAATACCCAGTAATCCCGGATGTTATCTCTTTAAAGATAATTTAAACTCAATAATTTATGTAGGCAAAGCTAAAAATCTGAAAAAAAGAGTGAAGTCATATTTCCAAAATAAAGAACAGGATGAAAAAACGAAAGCAATGATTTCTCATATTAATAATGTTGAATTTATTGTAACAGATACAGAGATTGAATCATTCTTACTGGAAAATACTTTGATTAAAAAGAATAATCCAAAATATAATATTAATTTGAAAGATTCTAAAAGATATGCTTTCATTGAGCGAACAAACGAAGAGTTTCCAAGGTTAATAATCGCAAGAACAAAAGATGTTGAAGGAAAACTTTTTGGACCTTTTATCTCTGCATCTACACGAGATGAAATAATTTATCTTTTAAATAAAATATTCAAGTTAAGGACTTGCAAAAGGTTACCTAAAAAAGTTTGTCTTAGATATTCTTTAGGATTATGTTCTGCACCATGTGAAAAAAAGATTTCTAAAAAAGATTATTTAGAAGATATTAATTCCTGCCAAAAAATCTTGCAAGGAAATATTAAAGAATTATCCAAAGAATTAAATGAAAAAATGCAAGAAGCTTCGAATAAAGATAATTTTGAGATGGCAATGAAATTAAGAGATCAAATTAATGCCATTAAAATTTTAACTGAAAAACAAAATGTTGAACGACAAAAAAACTATGATGAAGACATTATCAATTATTTAATTAGGAAAGATAAAGTTTATCTTATGCTTTTTAATATTAATAAAGGAGTTTTAGAGAATAAGCAAGAGTTTATCTTTGATTACAGAAAATATTTTTTCGAAGAATTTTTATCCAGATATTATTTTGAGAATAAAATACCCAAAGCAATAATTTTGCCTAAAGAGATTGATGAATCTTTAATTAAATATTTAGAATTAAAAAGCAAGCAAAAAGTAAAAATAATTATCCCAAAGATGGGGGAATTAAAAAATTTAATTACACTAGTTAAAAAGAATATTGAAGCAATATTTTTTCCAAAAGAAGAGGGTTTAATTGAATTAAAGGATAAATTGAATTTAGATAAAATTCCTTCAATAATAGAATGTTTTGATATTTCACATTTAAGCGGAACAGAAACAGTTGGTTCAATGGTGCAATACAAAGATGGAATTTCAAATAAATCTGAATATAGAAAATTTAAAATTAAAGGGGACTATGGAATAGACGATTTTGCATCAATCGAAGAGATTGTTTATAGGAGATATTATAGAATTGTTAAAGAAGGATTAAAATTGCCGGATTTAATTGTTGTTGATGGTGGGGCAGGACAATTAAGTTTTGCAATTAAAGCATTAGAAAAATTAAAGATTAAAATTCCGGTAATTGGTTTAGCAAAAAAAGAAGAAGAAATTTATTTACCAAATAAAGATATACTAAGATTAAGCAATAAAAATAAAGGATTGCTGTTATTAATTTCTATAAGAGATGAAGCACATAGATTTGCTATTAGTTTTCAAAGGTTGAGAAGAAGGAAAATATTATTTAAGAAATAATTTTTTTATTTATTTTTTCCAGATATTTTTTAGCAATTTTTGTTGGGAAAAGTTTTGCATATGTATCTTGCTGCCATTTCATAAATTTATTAATACAATCTAAACAGATATTAACCTCATGAGATTCGTCAATTTTGAGTTGATTAAATTCAGGGTTATAATTCTCAATTAATTTTTTACATAATTTGCAATTCATTTTATTAGAGGTAATAATTCAAATTATTTAAAATTTTGTAAAAACTAATCTTTTATTCTTTTTCAGGTTCATTAATAATTTCTTTTTTATTTGTGGATATTCCATATAATTTATAGAATACACAATAACCGGTAAAAGCTTCGATAATCAAAATTATAGCAATAACATAAAATAAAATTTCCCAAAAACCTACTGCGAAAAAATAAGATAAAAATAAAATTATAATGCCGAGAAAAAGCCTGATTGTTCTATCCGTTAAACTTTCATTTTGTTCCATTGGATTATAAATTAATTGGATTTTAAAAAGTGATTGGATAATATATTCTTATAAACTTATCATAATTTTCTTTCGCCAAAACCCTTATAATGTTAATATTTTTTCATTAAATATGGAAAATATCATCAAAAATGAATTCAAACTGATAACAGAATTAAAACCACAAGGTTCACAACCGGAAGCAATAAAAGAACTTACAGAAGGGATATTAAAAGGAGAAAAGATGCAAACCTTACTTGGAGTTACTGGGAGTGGTAAAACTTTCACCATCGCTAATGTAATTAAAAACGTGAATAAACCAACCTTAGTTTTAGCACATAATAAAACTCTTGCAGCACAATTATATGAAGAATTAAAATCATTTTTTCCGGAGAATAGAGTGGAATATTTTGTTTCTTATTATGATTATTATCAACCTGAAAGTTACATTCCTTCAACAGATCAGTACATTGAAAAAGATTCTAAAATAAACGCTAAGATTGAGCAAATGCGTTTATCAACTGCAGCGTCCTTAATGGGAAGAAAAGATGTTATTGTTGTTTCATCTGTTTCATGTATTTATGGTTTAGGTAAACCTGAAAATTTTGAGAAGTTTAGATTCGGTCTAAGAGTTGGACAAAATATTTCACGAAAAGAGATTTTATTAAAATTAATTAATTCGCAGTATGAAAGAAATGATACAGATTTATCTGCAGGGAAATTCAGAGTTAAAGGAGATATTATAGATTTAGCTCCAGGTTATTTTAATAATACAATCCGGATTGAATTATTCGGAGATGTTGTTGAGAGAATATTTGAGATAGACAAAATTACAGGTAAAAAGATTGATTCTTTAGATTATTTTTCTGTTTATCCTGCAAAACATTTTATTGTTCCTGAAGAAGATATTACTCCGGCACTTGAGTTGATAAAAAAGGAATTAAAAGAAACTTTAACAAAAATGCCTATGCTTGAAGCACATAGATTAAAGCAAAGAACACTGCATGATATTGAGATGATTAAAGAAACAGGTTATTGCAAAGGTATTGAAAATTATTCCAGACATTTTGACGGGAGAAAATCCGGCGAACCTCCGTATACATTAATGGATTATTTTAGTGATGATTCTTTGATTATTATTGATGAATCGCATCAAACAATTCCACAGATTCATGGGATGTATAAAGGAGATAAAGCGAGAAAGAAAAATTTAATTGATTTTGGTTTTCGTCTTCCTAGTGCATATGATAATCGACCATTAAAATTTGATGAATTTGAAAAGATAATGGATAGACGTCAAACAATATTTGTTTCTGCTACACCTTCAGAATATGAAAAAGAAAATTCTTCCAGGAGAGTTGAGCAAATTATCAGACCAACAGGGTTAGTTGACCCGGAAGTATTTGTAAAACCACTTGATAATCAGGTTGAAGATGTGAAAATTGAAATTGACAAAGCTATAAAAAAGGGTCATAGAATTTTGGTTACTACATTAACAAAAAGATTAGCAGAGGAATTAACAGAATATTTAGCAGAGTCTGGAATTAAGACAAGATATTTACATTCGGAAATTGATACCCTTGAGCGTACTGAAATTATCAGACAATTAAGATTGGGGGAGTTTGATGTATTGGTAGGAATTAATTTATTAAGAGAAGGAATTGATATTCCTGAAGTGGGTTTTGTTGGAATTTTAGATGCTGATAAAGAAGGATTTTTGCGTAATGATAAATCTTTAATTCAAACAATTGGAAGAGCTGCGAGAAATTCTGAAGCAAAAGTTATACTTTATGCAAATAATATGACTGATTCAATAAAAAAAGCAATGGATGAAACTAATAGAAGAAGGAAAATTCAGGAGGATTATAATAAAAAATATAATATTGAACCTAAAACAATTATTAAGCCTATTAAAGAAAAAGAAATTGATGTGAAAGATATTAAACATATTCCAAAAAAAGAAATTCCGAACATTTTAATTGAACTTGAAGCAGAGATGAGAGACATGGCAGAAAAATTGGAATTTGAAAAAGCGATTAATATTAGAAATAGGATGAAAAAATTAAAAGAAAAAATAGGGATGAAAGATTTTGATTGATTTCATTCCCATTTGTCAATTTCTTCTTCAACTTTTTTATTCCAATTTTTTATTATTTCTTTAATAATTATTTTTATTTGGGATTTATAATTAACTTCATAAACATAAATATATCCTCCATAATCTAAATTTTTTTTGCATTTTAATAGAATCTTTTTTTCAGATAACTTTTTAACAGCTTTTTGAATGGTTGTTAAATTTAAATTTAATTTATCTTTAATTTTTAATGTGGTTAATTCCATATCTGAATTATCAATTAGATACTTCAGAACATTAAATTCTTTTTTTGTTAGACCTAAACTACATTTAAGGATATCATCAAAGATAAATTTTTTGCATGCAAAGTCAACCATATAACAGTACTCTTATCTTGAGTATTTAAACTATACTTCCAAAAAATAGAAGTCGCCATAACCATTTTTTGGGGGTGAAATAAAATCCTATTGAGAGATTTATTTTTTAAAAGATTTAATATTTCGTCGATTACCTGAAAAATTAAAGGAAGTTTTATATTTAATAAATTTATTTTCAGGAGGATCAATTTTTCACTGGTTTGAAGGAATGAACATATACGTTTCAAAACATTTAAAAGGAAAATACCTTCTGGATATATATATTAAACTATACAAGTCTAAGATGAAAAACAATTTTGACGTATTTTTTCGAAGAAAGCCAGCGATGATTCTGGTAGCTTTGAAAAAGAACACAAGGATGAGGTATGGTAGTGTTTTGGCTAAGGAAGTGGATTGCACTTACAGCCATGCAGTGAAAATTTTGCAAACCCTAGAAGAACTAAAGTTAGTTGAATTTAAGAAAAAGGGGCGAATAAAGGTGATTAAACTAACTAAGAAGGGTAACGATGTTGCAGATGCTATTGAGAATATCAATAAACTGATAAAATAAAACCGCCAAGCCCCTGAAAGAAGATATGATTTAAATCATATTATAAACCACTTATAGGAATAGTGGACATTATTTATTTTTTTATTTAATTCCTTAAATTTTTATAAAATTTATTCGAACTTTCAGAGTTACTCTACTCTCAACTTCGCACGATTTTTTTATATTGAAAATTTTTCTTGAGAAAATAAAATCTACCACGAAATTATTCGCCCGCGACTTTTAAAAGTTTTTTGAATTTGCTCAGATTAAACCATTGAGATAAATATATCCACTTCTATTTGTTTGAGGATATATTATGACTCCGACGGGAGTTTACTCATAACCCGTGAAAGCTTCTTTAAATTCACATTAAAAAATCGTTCATTTATTCGAACTTTCAGAGTTATTCGCCCGCGACTTTTAAAAGTTTTTTGAATTTACTCAGATTAAACCATTGAAATAAATATATCCACTTCTATTTGTTTGAGGATATATTATGACTCCGACGGGAGTTTACTCATAACCCGTGAAAGCTTCTTTAAATTCACATTAAAAAATCGTTCATTTATTCGAACTTTCAGAGTTATTCGCCCGCGACTTTTAAAAGTTTTTTGAATTTACTCAGATTAAACCATTGAAATAAATATATCCACTTCTATTTGTTTGAGGATATATTATGACTCCGACGGGAGTTTACTCATAACCCGTGAAAGCTTCTTTAAATTCACATTAAAAAATCGTTCATTTATTCGAACTTTCAGAGTTATTCGCCCGCGACTTTTAAAAGTTTTTTGAATTTACTCAGATTAAACCATTGAAATAAATATATCCACTTCTATTTGTTTGAGGATATATTATGACTCCGACGGGAGTTGAACCCGCGACACCCAGATTTCTCGAAATTATTAAATAATTTCCAAACTCTCAAAAATCAGTGATTTTTAAGATTAAGAGTCTGGTGCTCTAACCAGGCTGAGCTACGGAGCCATAGTAAAACATTAGTGATTTACTTTAAAAATATGTTGATTTACGTTAGCACCAGATGTAAAGAGTCTGGGAACGTTGAAAATTTGCCAAAAAGAAATTTTTAACAATCAGAGAATTAAACTAAAATTCTCTGAGTCTAACCAGGCTGAGCTAAGGAGCCATAATAAAACATTATTGATTTACTTTAAAAATATCTTGATTGAGAATTTTTTTTATCGATATTGCTTAAAAGTATGATTACATTTTACACATTCAAAGAATCGTGTTTCAGCTTCATCGCTTCCACGAGTTTGTCTTGTCCAAAAATAACATTTCCCATGACTACATTTCAGACATTTTTCATCAGTTATCGGCCGAACATCCAGAGTATTATCTTTTATTACTGCAATTTCTTTTTTTTCTTCAATTTTTTCAGAAGTAGAAAGATTTACTTTTCCTTTAGTTATATTACCACATCTAAGACATTCACCATTAGCTCCTTTTTGCATAACAACAGCACCACATTTTGGGCAAAATTCCATATCTTTTGATAAGAAAATTAGTTTAAAAAGGTTGTTACAAATATATGAAAACCTTTATTAAGTTCTCAGGATATTTTAATTATATGGTGAAAGATGGTGAAAAAAAGGTGGATTTTATTAAATGGTTTTCAGAATTAAATAAAAATTCGGGAGATGTTGCCGGTGGAAAAGGTGCAAATCTTGCAGAAATTTATAATCTTGGAGTGTTAGTTCCTCCGGGATTTGTAATTACTGCTCAAGCTTATAATTATTTTATTGAAAAAGCTAAATTAAAAGATAAAATTATTAGCATTTTAGAAGGATTAAATTATGAAGATACAGAAAAATTAGATAAAGTTACAGCAGAAATTCGTTCATTAATTGTTAATTCTAAAATCCCCGAAGAGATGAGTGAAGAAATTTTAGAAGCTTATGAACAATTGGGAACTGATTTATCTGAAATTGGAAAAAGTTCTGCTTTGGACATCTTAAAAAGATCTGCTGAACCAACTTTTGTGGCTGTAAGAAGCAGTGCGACGGCAGAGGATTTAGCAGAAGCAAGTTTTGCAGGTCAGCAAGATTCATTTCTAAACATTAAAGGTAATTATGAACTTTTAGTTCATGTCAAAAAATGCTTTGCATCACTTTTTACTTCCAGAGCAACTTATTATAGACATAAACAAGGATTCAAACATGAAAAAGTAAGTCTTGCAGTAGTTATCCAAAAAATGGTTGATTCAGATAAATCAGGAGTATTATTTTCACAAGATCCTGCTTACAAAAAAGAGGATGTTACTATTGAAGCGGTATGGGGTCTGGGAGAAGGAATTGTCTCTGGAAAAATTACCCCTGACCATTATGTTATTTCAAGAGATTTAGAGATTTTAGAACAAAAAATTGCAGACAAAAAAATTGTAATAACAAGAGATTCTGGAGGCAAACAGATAATTCTCAAATTAAGAGAGGAGAAATCAAATGCAAAAGTTCTAACAGATTATGAGATGAGAAAATTAACTGAATTAGCAATAAAATTAGAAAAACACTATAAAAAACCACAGGATATTGAATTTGCAATAGAGGGAAATGATATTTTTATTACTCAAACCAGACCAATTACGACAATGGAAAAGCGAATTGATGAATCTTTAGAAAATCGAGAAGTCAAAGGCACTCCAATATTAACAGGTTTAGCAGCTTCTCCGGGAATTGCTTCCGGGAAAGTTAAAATTGTTCATAATTTAAAAGATTTGCAAAAGATAAATGTCGGGGATATTTTAGTTACAAAGATGACTAATCCGGATATGGTTGTTACAATGCAAAAGTCCGCAGCAATTGTGACCGATGAAGGGGGACTTACTGCACATGCTTCAATTGTTTCAAGAGAAATGGGTATTCCTGCAATTGTTGGAACTCAAAATGCTACAACGCAATTTAAAGATGGAGATTTAATAACTGTTGACGGATTTAGTGGAAAAATATATTCCGGAAAAACCGCAGAGGATACTAAAAAAGAAATTTTACCAGTAATGGCTAAAACTAAAACAAAAGTTAAAGTTATTGTTGACCTTCCAAGTTTTGCATCTCGTGCAGCTAAAACTGGTATAAATAAAATAGGCTTAACAAGAATTGAAGGGATAATTGCTGAATCAGGAAAACATCCGGAATTTTTCCTGAAACAAAATAAAATTAAAGAATATGAAGAGATAATTTTCAAGGGTATTAATACAATTATGCAGTATTTTGATGAAATCTGGGTTAGAACATCAGATATTCGAAGTGATGAATTTAATAATTTAGAAGGGGCTCCTAAAGAAATTGAAGCTAATCCAATGTTAGGATTTCACGGGATTAGATACAGTTTAAAAAATCCTGAGATCTTAAAAGCTGAATTCAGGGCTTTACAAAGAATTGCTTCAAAAGAAAAAACAGTTGGATTACTATTGCCTCAAGTTATTTCTGTAGAAGAAGTGCAAGGGGTTAAGAAAATTCTAAAGGAGATTAATTTTAATAATGTAAAAGTGGGTGTTATGATTGAAACACCTGCAGCGGTGCAAATAATTAAGGATTTATGTACTGAAGGAATTGATTTTATTTCATTTGGAACAAATGATTTGACTCAATATATGCTGGCAGTTGATAGGGGCAATAAAAAAGTTCAATATCTTTACAATGAAATGCATCCTTCAGTTTTATATCAACTTGAATATGTAATTCGGGTATGCAAGAGAAATAATGTTGAGACAAGTATTTGCGGACAAGCTGGAAGCCAAAAAGAGATGGTTAAATTTTTAGTTCACAAAAATATTGATAGTATAAGTGTTAATGCTGATGTTGCAAAAGAAATTTCGGATTATATTTTCGAACTTGAAGAAAATAAGGTTAAGGGAACTGATGAAGAACCAAGGCAATATCAACCATCAATAGAAGATAAGAATATTGAACAAAATTTAGAAAAAGATATACAGGCAATTGAAAAAGAAAAACAAGAGTATCTTAAAACAAAAGATAATACTAAAAAAACTGAAGAAAAACCGGAATTTGAAAAACCGCAAAAAATCGAGGAGAATGAGGATTTTTCAATAGTTGAAGATTTTAATAAATTAGAAGAAGATTTGAAAGCAATTGAAAAAGAAAGAAAAGAATACATAAAATAAGTTAATTCTGGAAGATTTAAAAACAAAATTTTATAAATCACTATTCATTTAAGAATCTATGAAAAAAGAGAGCGTGAGTAAAAAAGCGGAATCTCCTAAAAATGAAAGGGATATTCAAACAGAAAAAATTCTTGTTGAAAATTTCGTGGCATTACAAAAAGTGATGGTTAATCTTTCAATTAAGTTTGATAATCTTTCAGGGCAGATTTCAAAATTATTGGAATTATTTGAAATTTCAGCAAAAGCATTAGCTGAGAAAGATTTTGATTTAGAAAAAGATACTAAAGATAAAGAAAAAATTTTGAAAAAATTGGATGATTTATTTGATCAGAATAAAGTTATTGCGAGAGGTTTAACATTACTTCATGAACCTGCTCAAAAAATGGAGCCACCAAGCCCGCAACAACAATCAGAACCTTCACAAATGCAACCACCAGTTCAAAGCCAAAAGATACAACAATTACCTCCGGTGCAAATGATTCCAAGAGATCAATATCAATTATCAATCTCTTCAAATCCTCAAAGATTTAAGCAATTACCAAGAGGTTAGAGACAATGACTGATTCAAATTCTCAAGAATATAGGACTTTTTTTTTGAAACAATTTACCAGACAGTTAATTAAAAATTCCGGAACAGGTTATATTTTTTCATATGAACATTTAATTCAAAAAAAAGAAGCTAAAGAAGAACATGAGAAGAAAAAATTAGTATCAGTTGCAGAACAGGAGATATATTTACCAAAGAAAGAAAAAATAAAACAGGTAGTTCATAGATTTGAGGTTAAGAAAATTTTACCTTTTGAAAAACAAGAAGAACCATTTTTTCCAAGACCTCAAAAAATGATTCAACCGACTAATATTGCAATACAACCTTCAAGAAAATTAGTTATTCCTCAAACCAGACTTCCGGAATATCTTCAGCATATTAAACCAATTCCGTCACAAACTCAAATTAATTTAAAAAAATTAAATAAATTAGTAAATGATCCAATGGTTCAATACATAGAATGTATCGGTGAAAATGAAAATATATTAGTTAATGGTAAAATGGGATTAAGAAAAACAGAGATTATTCTGGATAGAGAAGAGATTTCAGAGATTATTGATATATTTTCTGAAGCTGCGAGAATTCCTGTCTCTGAAGGAATTTTCCGTGTAGCGGTTGGAAAATTAATTCTTTCGGCAATAGTGTCAGATGTGGTTAGTACAAAATTTACTATTCAAAAGATGAATCCTTTAACTTCAGGGATTAATCCACAAATAAGAAGAAATTTTTAATGATGAAACTTTACTTTATTTGAGCCAAGCCATCCAACTTCTTTTGGTACTCCTCTCTTTTTATAATATTTGTGGAAATTCCTCTTTTATAGATTTCCTTCAATGAATCAATTGTCACAATTTTAAATGGATACTCATTAATTTTTATTTCAATGAATTCATTAGGCAAATCTGAATAATAATGTTCAATTGAGTCGAAGGTTATTTTTGCTGAATCACAATAAACTTTTAATGAATTATAGTTTGTCAATTCATATGACAGTTCTTTTCTCTTTTTTATTTCTTTGATAATTTTCGAAAATGAATTTTCCGGCACAAGTAAATCAATATCATGTATATCTATTTTTTTATTATGAACATAAAATGCATAAGCCAAGCTTCCATATACTACAGGTTTAACATTTAAATTATCAGATAAAGCGAAGAGAACTTTAGAAAAAGAGAGGAGTTTTTCAAAATACTTTTTGTTTTTAGGATAATAAGTTATTTCTTTAATTTTTATTCTTGTTTGATTTCTCATTGAAAATACTTAATAAGATTATTTTTTCATATGAACATCCATTTGAGGGAATGGAATTTCTATTTTTTCTTTTTTAAAAGAGTTATAAATTCTGGTATAAACTTCGTCCATTGCATCAATTCTATTATCAAAAGTATTTACATAGAAATAAGCCTTGAAATTTAAAGAAGAATTACCCATTTCTAAAAATCTAACTGTTGGTTCAGGATCAAATTCAATATTCTTAGATTTTTTGATTTCATCTAAAACAATTTTTTTTACTTTATCTACATCACTGCCATAAGCTACTCCAAATGGCAAAACAACTCTTGTTTTTGGCTCTGGTAAAGCAACATTTTGGATATTTGATTCAGCTAATTTACTGTTTGGTACAATTAAGTATTCATTATCAAAAGTTTTAATTTTTGTACTTCTAAAACCAATTTTTTCTATCTTTCCTCCAGTAGTTTTATCTATATAAACTAAATCTCCGACTCTTACAGATTGATCAAGTACTATTGAAGCACCTGAAAAAATATTGCCTAAAATTGGCTGAAGTCCTAAAGCAATAGCAATACCTGCAATACCCAAACCTGCTAATAATGGGCCAATTTCTACCCCCCACAAACTAAGAATGTATAAAAATATAATAATTACTACTGAAACATTTATAGTGCTACTAAATAAAGTTAAAACTGTATGGTCTAATCTGGATTTAGTTTTTTTTGCAAGGTATTTAAACCAAGTTAAAATAACTAAATCAAAAGTGACATAAATAATATAAGCAATCACAATTGCAATTAATGAATGAATTATTCTAATAGAAAGGGTCATCATCATTTCATCTAAATTTAATTCAAGGATTGATATCCTGAATGCAAAAAATAAAGATAAAAGAATTAATGGTTTGAAAGTTTTTGACAATAATTTGTCGTCGATATCGGTCTTGGTCTTGTTTGTTAATTTTAATAATAATTTCTGCAACAAGATTAAAACAATACTGACAATTAAAAAAGCTCCGATAAAGATTATAGAAGTTCTTGCATATTCATTGACAATATACTGATCAAACATATTATATTAAAATAATCATATTATTTAAATCTTTTTTGCCGAAAAGGAAGTTTTAAAAACATATCCGATTAGTTCTTTTTATGATTATCCCATTAGTAATATTAATGATAATCTTTTTATAGACCCTTTAACTTGAGATAAATAATTATGGCGGTGTTGTATACAGAAATTAAAAATTTCTGTCCCTACAGGATTAAACTGTGCCTTCGCACAGAAAACTATTAAAAATCCTGCAGGTAACGATTATTACATACGGTTGTGGTCCGTATAGCGGGGGTTTGACTCCGCAATTCGCTTTTTCTAAAAACCTAACTTTTAAAAATCTAATAATTTATCTATAAACATTAATTATGGCGGTTGTTGTATACAGAAATTAAAAATTTCTGTCCCTACAGGATTAAACTGTGCCTTCGCACAGAAAGATATTAAAAATCCTGCAGGTAACGGTTATTACATACGGTTGTGGTCCGTATAGCGGGGGTTTGACTCCGCAATTCGCATTCCGCGTTTTTTTCTAAAACCTTAACTTTTAAAAATCTAATAATTTATCTATAAACATTAATTATGGCGGTTGTTGTATACAGAAATTAAAAATTTCTGTCCCTACAGGATTAAACTGTGCCTTCGCACAGAAAGATATTAAAAATCCTGCAGGTAACGGTTATTACATACGGTTGTGGTCCGTATAGCGGGGGTTTGACTCCGCAATTCGCATTCCGCGTTTTTTTCTAAAACCTTAACTTTTAAAAATCTAATAATTTATCTATAAACATTAATTATGGCGGTTGTTGTATAACGGTAGTACATACGGTTGTGGTCCGTATAGCGGGGGTTCGACTCCCCCCTTCCGCTTAATAAATAAGAGGAGAACCCAGGGTTCGATGAAAAATTTTGTGGTAGAAACTTATTCTTTCAGATAAAAATTCAAGGATTGAACAAAAGAGTTTCGTGCAAGATTTTGAACATCCCCCCTTCCGCTTATATTTCTTTGCAGAAAATTGCGTCAGCGGGGAGTCTTCGACTCCGCAATTCGCTCCCTTGAAAGCTTCTTTAAATCGAGGGAAGTTTCTCGCTTTATTCGAACTTTCAGAAATGCTCAATTCGCATTCCGTGAAAGCTTCTTTAAATCGAGGGAAGTTTCTCGCTTTATTCGAACTTTCAGAAATGCTCACCTTCCGCGTTTTTATAGAAGATTGCGTAAGTGGGGAGTCTCCCGCGTTTTTATTTTTTAAGAAAGATTTTAATAAGTTCTATTCTAATATAATTATATTAAAAGGAGATAAAATGAAATACAATAATCTAAAAAATATTCTTTTTGTTTGCAAGTACAATGCCTTTAGGAGCAGATTTGCAGAGTCTTATTTTAATAAATTAAATAAAAATAAATCGATTAAGGCAATTAGCAGAGGGTTTATTATGAATGCTAGTTCAGATTCTGTTCAAAAGAGGATTGCCAAAAAATTTAACGGAAATATTCTTGGAGAACCTAAACCAATCAAGTTAAATGAGATAATTGAAGCAGATTTGATTATCGTTGTTGCAAATGATGTCCCAAAAATTATGTTTAATTATGCTCTTAAGCCTATTTCTAAAAAAGTTGTTGTTTGGAGAATTAAAGATGAACAAAATAAAAATGAAAAAAATATCATTAAAATTGTTAAAAAAATTCAAAAGAAGGTTGAGAGATTGATTAAAAAATTGGAGAAAGAACTAAAATGAATACTGATACAATAAAAGGTTTTGATGATTATGTAGGAGAATTAGCTACTAAGAGAGCAGTTATTCAGGAAATTGTCAGACAAAATTTTGAAAGATTTGGTTTTAATCCTACAGAGACTCCAATTATAGAATCTGAAGAATTTGTTAGAGGAGAAAATCCGAATGATGAGGCTGTTTCAGATATTTTTAAACTTAAAGATAAAGGGAACAGAAAATTAGCTTTGCGTTATGAATTAACTTTCCCATTAAAACGTATTGCAAAAAATAAAAAATTACCATTTAAGAGATATCAAATTGGTCCGGTTTTTAGGGATGAGCCAATAAAAGGAAATCGTGGCAGGCAGTTTATTTCTTGTGATGTTGATATTGTTGGATCAACAGTTAAAGATGATGCAGAGATTCTTTCATTAGTGAATAATATTTTAAAAAGTTTAAAGATTGAAGGTGTGATTTTTGTTAATAACAGAAAACTTCTTAATGAAATTTTAAAGACCGAAAAAATAGAAGAGAAATATTTTGAGGAAGTTATTAGAGAGATAGATAAATTAGATAAACTTTCTTCTAAAGAAGTTTATGATAATTTAAAGAAATATAATGCTGAAAACTTATTAAAAATTTTTAACAAGGAAGAAAAGTATTTTGAAAGATATGAATCATACAATGAGATTAAAGAATTGAGGGAGTATTGTAATAATTATTCTGTAAAATTTGAATTTATGCCAAGCCTTGCAAGGGGTTTAAGTTATTATACTGGAACAGTTTTTGAGATTAAAACAAAGAATATTAAAGAAACTATTTTTGGGGGAGGAAGTTATAATTTTGATGGAGTTCAAGGAGTCGGTTTTGGAGTTTCTATTGAAAGATTAGAATTAGTTACGAATTTACAAATTGAACTTGAAAAATATTTAATTGTTTCTTTGAATGAAGATAAAAAAGCAATCAAACTTGCAAATCAATTGAGAGAACAAGGAAAAAATGTTTCAATTTTTTATGGAAAACCATCTAAAGCATTAGATTATGCAAATTCTTACAAGATACAGAAAGTTATTTTTGTTGGAAAAAAAGAAGTTGAAAAAAAACAAATGATTGTGAAAGATATGAAAACAGGAAAACAAATAATTTTCAAAATTAAAGAAAGTGCTAAATTAAAATGAATAATTCTCACGAAAAGAGTTCTATAAATGAACATATAATTCATAAAATTCCGATTATAAACGAAGATTCTACAGTAAAAGATGTTCTTTTAATGCTGGAAAAAATCAGTAATAAATATGATAGCGTTGACAATATTTTTGTTTTAGATCAAAAAGATAATCTTATTGGATTATTTGATATTCAAGAACTATTTAACAAACCAAAAAATACTCTTATCAAAAAGATTATGCAAAAAAAGATAATTACAGTTTCTCTGGATACAGAGATAGAAAAAGTTGCACATATTGCATTAAAACATAATTTAAAACAGATACCAGTTACAAGATCAAAAAAACTTATTGGGGTTGTTGCAACAAAAGATATTTTGTCTACGATAAACCAATCATTAAAGAGAGATATTTTTCATTTTGCGGGAATACATAAATCTCATTTAGATTTTGAAAATAGTATGGAAATTCCATTATTTAAAGCCGTAAAAAATAGGTTATCGTGGATAATTCTTGGGCTTATGGGGGCAATAATTATGGCATTATATATTGGGCTTTTTGAAGAAACTTTAAGGGATTATATGATTATAGCATCTTTTGTTCCGGCAATTGTATATATTAGTGATGCTTTAGGAACTCAATTTCAAACAGTATTTGTAAGGGATTTAGCAATTTTAGGTAAAGAGCTTAATATTAAAAAATATTTTTTAAAACAAATGAACATTGGTTTTGTAATTGCATGTATAATAAGTATTCTTATGTTTTGCTCTATTTTTTTAATTTGGAAAATCCCGCATATTGCTTTTATAATCTCTTTAGCATCTTTTATTACACTTATTGTTACAAGTTTTTTTGCTCTTTTAATTACATTATTGATTAAAAAATTTAAATGGGATCCAGCAATGGGTAGCGGACCGATTGCTACAATAATTTCAGATTTGTCTTCAATAGTAATTTATTTTATTATTGTTGTTTTGTTTATTTAAAAAAATTCTTAATAAAAAATAATAATACTATTCTGCTTTTTGTACCGGAGACATATCAGGATATTTTCTAATAAGTTTTATTCCTTCTTTTATATATTCATCAAAATTTTTCTTTTTTAGAAAAATTGGTTTAAGTTTATTTTGAATTTCAACTATATGAGGGTAATTATGATTTGTATAATATTCTGTGTTCCATGGCCACCATTTTTTTACATCTTTTTTTAAAGAGGTTAAAGCAAAGGCCGCAATTTCTGCAAGAGCCCAAATTTGTCCGTCTTTCAATCCTTCATCTTTGTAATACCTTTTATGAATTTCAAAATAATGCGAAAGGATTAATTCGTGAGCAGTAATTCTTCTCATATAATAAGGATTTTCTTTCCAATGTCTGACAATTTTGGGAGAAGTCCCCCAATTGGAAATTCCAGGATGAATAATTGAAACAACACATTCATACTTTGGATAAAACCATTTATATCCTGTTTCTTTTTCAATATAATCTGAAAATTCTTTATTTATTCCATTCCAAGATTTTTGATAAAGATCTTTTGTTAGTTCTAAAAATGGCAAAGAAGTTTTATATGTAGCATCAATTTTTTTGAGCACTTCACTGGAGAAACCAAAATATTTAGCCATTCCTTTATCATATTTTTTATCTATTGTAAATTCAAGTTTCATAAAAGGTAATAGAAAAGTAAACCTATAAACTTTTTGATATAAACCAATAAAATTATTCTAAAAAATTCATACATAAATTTATAATTAAATACTCTATTTAACTCCATGCAAGATGTTAACAAAGTAGCTCAAACTCAAGAGAAAAAATCAATTAACTCATTAGCTAATGAAAAGAATTTTCGAAAAGAAAATTCTTATGCATTATCTAATTCGCCACAAGCTAAAGAGGGGAAATCAATTAACTCATTAGCTAACGAGGCAAGAAGATCTCTAAGTAAATATTGCATGGAAGAGTGCAAATCATATTGTTGCAGAAAAGGGTATATTATTTTAAAACCAACAGAGTTGGATTTAGTTATAGGAGAAAAAAAAGATAAGTTAATGGAAGAAGAATCATTAAGAGAATTATCTTTCTCGGGAAAATTTTCATTTAATCTGTCAAATTCATTTGGGAGTTGCACACAATTAAAAGATGAAAAATGTTTAATTCATCAAAATGTTAATAGACCAAGTGTTTGCAAGGAATTCCCGATTTTTATAACCGGAAAAATAATTAGAATATCACCAAGATGTTATGGACATAAAGCAGGATTACTGTACCCTTTTATAAAAAAATTTAAAAAATTAGGTTATGATGTTGAGGAATAAAAATTTATTCGGATTAATTTGAATCAAATGCACTAACAATTTTACTTTTTTCATCAAAAAAATCTACAATAATTATTGCTTTCTCAAAAGCACGGTAATAGTTATAATTAGTAACATTAATAAAATTAACTTTTGACGCAACAAACCGAACTTGTCTATTATTATCATCAGTAAAAAGCCCCCCGTCTTTTAGAGAATCAATTATATTTTTTGTATAATTATCAACATCCCTATTCTTTTCCGTGTTAACTAAATAATATACTATTAAAATCTGTATTGGTTCATCCCCGATTTTCTCACAAATTAATTTTGTATTTTTATTCTTTTTTAGATCATTCACCATTATTTTTCTCATTCTCTTTCCAGCTTTTGTTTGGAAACTTGCAGGAAATGCTTGGGGCATTAACCACCAAAGATGTTTTTCTTTTGGACAACCCTTAAAACAATCTTGATGAATAATTGATATTCCACTTAAACGAGCACGTTTTCTAATGACTTCACTTTCTTTTTTTGGACTTCTTTTAATTGGAATTTTTTTTGAAATAAATATCATAAATCTTTTACATAATATAACTTTAAATATTTTTATTAATTCAATTTTTTCTCTCAATAAAATTTTTAATTTATTTTTTGAAATAAAATTCTCTGACTTCCTTTCATGTATCTAGCAATAAGAAATTAAATCGTAGACTTTAGTTAAAAAATGTTAAAGTTTAAGGGATTATTTCCGGTCCAAAATATTTTTCATAATCAAAATCTTTTTGTGAGATTATTTTTTTATCAATTAATTTTTTTATTTCAGGCAAAGCACCTTGTAATTCACTAATTAAATATTTAATTGATTTACAAATTAATTTGTCTCCAGTTTTAGGCCAAAGTTTTGCTTTTCTCCAATAAATGCATCTTCCTCCGCAAATGTCTTTGATTTCACAAAGATTACATTCATCAACTAAAATCTTTTTTAATTTATTCGGTGAATTTTCGATTGTTCCGCAGACAAAGTCTTCTATATTGTTCATTATAGGACAAGCAGAAATTTTACCGTTAGTGGTTATTGCATAACCTGAATGGCCTGCACCACAACGAATTAAAGTTTTTTCTTCTTTAAGCAAACTTTCAATGATTCCTAAGAAAGGGTAAAATTTCAATACTTTTCCTTCTTCCATTTTTTCAACCCAGTATTTAATCAATTTTGAAGTTGATTCATTGATTTTATTTATAAAATTCGTAATTTTTTCTTTGTTAAAATCTTCTTTATAAAAACCAATATCTAATTGCCAATGTATTGAATCAAAACCAGCACTAATTAAATTTAAGACTTGTTCATAAATATCCGGAAAATCTTGTGCGATAGTCATTCTTGCAATTAATTCTCCATTATATCCGTTTTTTTTCATTAAAGAAATATTTTGCATTATTTTATCGTAAGTTCCTTTACCACGATTAAAATCAGTTCTTTCTTTATCACCGTCTAATGAAATTAAAATTTTTGTAATTTTATTTAAATATTCTTTTGGTAAAAGATTTAATAACTGGCCATTAGTTTGCATTCGATATTTTAAATTTAAGTCTTTTAGATAATCCATTATTTCAATAATTTTATTTTTTTGCAGTAATGGTTCTCCCCCATAGAAAATTAATACGGGATTAGAATCTTTTTCTAAAAACTTTTTTAATTTTTCTAAAACAATATTTAAATCGCAGGGTGCAGAAAAATCAAATTTGAATCTTTTCTCTAATCCATTATCAAATTCATGCATTGATTTTTCATAACAATATCTGCATTGCAAATTACATTTTTCTGTTAAGATGATGTGGTAGTGCATTTTAAAGTTTACAAAAGTTTTTTATTAATTCAGGATTTTTTACTTCCGGATGAAAGGATATTCCATAAATTTCTTTAGATTTATGTTTTACTGCATAGATTGAATCTACACGTTGAGAAAAAATTTCAAAAACATTTAATTTTTCAAAATTAATTTGTTTACCATGAAGGAGATAAACAGATTGCTTTTTATCTAATCCTAAAAATTCTTTTTTAAAATTAATTCTTTTTTCTCCAATTTCTTTTAAATCAATTAATTTTCCTTTAAAAGTTAATCCAATTAAATGCATTCCTGCACAAATCCCAAGAATAGGCTTATTTAAATTATTTATCCAGGAAAATTTTTTTAAGTCTTCTAAAAATTCATTATCTTTAAATGATGTTCCGGTAATAATTATTTTATCATAATTGTTTAAATAATTTTGCGAAAGATTTTGATAATTAATTGTAGTAAAATTCATATTATTTTGAGATAATATTTTTTCTATTGGTTTTACAAATTCTAATTCATGTAATTTTTCTTTGCATGTTGAAATAATTAAGATTTTCATTCTACATCTATTTCCATTCTCCAGGAATTTTTTTCTCCGGAAATTTTTTTGTCAATTATATTTAAGGATTTTTTAAATAACGGGCAATTCAGAGTAAATGTTTCAAATTCTCCTCCTTCTCCGGCAGGATGAATTTGATATTTTTGATTTAATTTTTTTACTTTATCAATAAATTCTTTGTCAATTTCTTTTCCTAACCATGATTCATCCAATGGATAAGCAAATACTCCGACGATAATTACTTTAAATCCTTTATTAATAATTTCATGCAAATATTCGAATTCATCTTTTTGCCATAATGGATTAAAACATTCTAAATATAGTTCATTGCAAATTTTCTGAATTCTTGATGCTTGATAAATAGATTGCAAAGCACCAGTAACAATTCCTTCTATGTGATATTCGTCTTTTGCTTTTTTTATTGCTTTTTTCAAATCTTTTAGTTCAATTTCTTTTTTTCCTTTAGTTTTTTGAATAATCAACGGAATTCGCATTACTTCTGCCTGTTTTTTAGTTTTTTCAATTGAAGGCGTATGAAACATATAACTTTCTTTATTTTCAGAGAAGATTGAAATTAAGCATGACAATTCATGACCTGATTCTTTTACTAAATAAGAAGCCATACATGAATCTTTTCCTCCGGAAAATAATACTGCAACTTTCATGAAAAATTAAATAAAAAATAGTTTTTAAGTTTTACATAAAATTTAAATTCTTTATTTACAACATTATTTTATGGCAAAATATGATTTTAAAACAAAAGAAGAAAAATGCATATTTTGTGAAATTGCAAAAAAGAATGTTAAACCTTTAGGAGAAGGACTTTTTTATGAAGATAAAGAATACATGGCATTTTTATCCCCTTTCCCAAATACAAAAGGTTTCTCGATTGTTATTCCCAAAAAACATTTTGATGGTGATGTTTTGAAAATGCCAGATAAAGAACTAAATAAATTTATACTAACATCAAAAAAGGTTGCAAATATTTTATTAAATTATTTTGAAGATGTTGGAAGAATTGGACTTATAATGGAAGGAACAGGAATTAATCATGCACATATTAAACTTTTCCCAATGCATAATACTCCTGAATTAAAAAAAGGAAAATTTAAACAATTTAATAGTTCAAATAACAAATATTTTGAAACTTACGAAGGGTATATTTCTTCACATGACAGTTTAAAAGCTGATGAAAAAGAACTTCAAAAACTTGCTAAAAAATTACAGGAATTTCAAAATAAAAAATAATTTTTTCTATTTTTGGTTTTCTTCTTTGTCTTCTTCTTCAATAACAAACTCTTCGTCAATCATATCTTTCATTTTAGCTAATTCTTCAAGGTCTTCAATTTCTTCTTCCATTTCTTTTTTTAGGTCTGCAAAAGGGTCAGGATTATGTTTTAGGTATGTTTCTTTTAACCAAATATCAATTTCTTTAAAGTGACCTTCCTGTTCAAGCCAAATCTTTTTTTGGTTTTCTAAATGCAATAATGGATAAAATGAAACAGCTCTCTCTTCTTTGCTCTCACCAATTAATTGGGTGAAGGTTATTTTTTTAATTTTTTCTTCATTTTTAAGCTGTTCAAATAATTTATCATAAATTTCTTTAATTTTATCTTTAATACTAAAATTTCTTTTAGGCATTGAATAAGAGGACATTCTTAATGCATTTTTATCGATTATTATTTTCTTGATTCTTCGATTTTCAGTGACTATTGCCTTATTTAATGATTCAATTAACTCGTTTAATGTGACTTTCTTGAATCTGGGCATTGGACTTCGTGGGATTAATTCAGGAATTTCTTCATTAAATTCAATTCTTTCAAAGACAACTTTTGCTCCGATTTCTTTTTTTCCAAATAAAATTTCGTCAATACTTTTTACATATTTATTCAATAATATTTCAGATTTAATTCTTAACAATAATGCTGCGGCCAAAAGGACTTTACTTGAAATAAAAAAATTAGTTTCTTCAATTTGCCTGATTTTTTCTAAGAATTTATCAGTTAGAAGTACTATGTTTATGTCCCATGGATCTAATTGTTCAGTATTAATTAAATCATAAATAATGTCTTTCCAACCGATTTCTCGATTAAACAAAATATCATGTATTTGTTCTTGCTGGATTTTTTTATGCAGATTTATGTCCTCTTTTTCCATTGTTTTTAAAGCAAAAATGCTTTTATTACCTTTTTGGTTCAGTTGTTCACAAAGGTTTGTGAACCCAAAAAGGGAATTAGAAATTTAGGGATAAAAATTTCTTTATTACCTTTTTGGTTTAATTGTTCAGTTGTTCACAAAGGTTTGTGAGTCCAAAAAGGGAATTAGAAATCCTCATATCCCTAAGAAACCCAGTGTCATTTTAGAAGGGTAACAAAACCGAAAGGTTTAAATAATCTAAAGGCATGAATATCTTATCACCTCTTTTTACCCAGGAGGAGCTTCAGATCAACTATTTTTTTGGTTTGGAGAACCTCCTAGGTTTTATAATCTTTAAAGATTAATTTTAATATAAGACCTAAGATTGAGCAAATAACTCAAAGGCAATTAATGTAATTTTTATCGATTATAAGAATTATTTATTTAGCAGGTTCTTCTTTTTTCTTGCTCATAAATTCCGAATAATGACATTTTCCACAGTAAAGTCTTCCTTGTGAATTCATTAAAAATACTCCCGGCCCACATCTTGGACAAGTTTTTTCTCGAATAATTTTATTTCCTTCAATTTTATATTTAGTATATTTTTTACTTGTAGGTTTATTTTTATGTGGTTTCTTTCCTTTCTTGATTACTTTTTTTGCCATTTTATTCTGTTTTTTCCTCTACTTTTTCTGGATTTTGAGCTTTTTCTTCTTCAATTTCTCTTTTTTTCTTTAGTTCTACTTTATTTTTTTCTTCTTTTGAAGGATAAATATTTGCAGAGATAGTAAATGTTTTTGAACCAAATTTTCCAAGGATGTTTTTTATTTTGATTGTATTTTCTTCAACTGAAAATTTTTCAGCAATTGATTTTTTAATATCTTTATGATTTGGAACAATCTCTGCATCAACAGTTAATTGCAATTCTCTTCTTGCAAATAATGGATTTTTAGTTTCTTTAATAATATTCATTTTCATTTTATCTTGTTTTAATAGCAAAATTTCCTTTATTTTTTAAATGTAGTCTTTGTGCAACTTCAGATTTCTCAGGATTAAGTATTACAATTCTTCCTTTAAATCCTTCAGTATTTTCTCGTGAATCACAAGCAGGACATTTTTCTCCTTCTTCGAAAATTGTATTGCAGATTTTACATGCTTTTGGTTTTGCCATTATTTTTTTCCTCCCTTGGTAGTCTTTTCCCCTTTAGGCTTTTTTTCTTCGGATTTTATTAATTTTTCAGCTTCTTTTTGCTTTTTAATTTGATCTTCTTTAATCCATTCAATTTTTCCTAATCCTGGTTGTCTCATTGTAAGTCCGATTTTTGGAGATTCTCCTTTATGACTTATAGCTACAACTCTTGCAAGGCATAAATCTCCTTGTTTAAGGTTTCTTTTACTTGCTTTTCCCATTAATGAATTTGTTTTACTAAAACTCACATAATCATCCATTGTTTGTGAAATATGAATCATTCCTTGCATTGAACCCATGTTAATAAATGCACCAAAAGTTGTAATTTCAGAAATTTCACCAAAGACTAATTCATGCAATTCAACTTTCCAAATTAATAGTTTAAACTTAGCACTGTAATATGCTGCTCCATCTCCTGGAATAATTATACCTTCTCCAACTTCTAAAACTTCAACAACTGAAATTACAGAACCTAATTTTTTATCATAATATTTAACGTATGTTTCTCGAAGTTGTTTATCAACTGCTTCCTTAGTTGGTAAGCCAAATAACTTTGGCTCAACTCTTACATGGTCTTGAACTTCTGCAATATAGAACATTTTAACAAAATTTAGAGTAAATATTGCTTTTTAAAAGTTACTATCATATTACTTCTAATTTTTTTCTCCCCCTTATAACCATTTTTTCATTTTTAACGCTTTTTTTTATTTCTTTATCTAAAGTCGCAATAATAATAAGGGGATTCTTTTTTGCAAAATTTATCAATAATTCGTCGACAATCCCTTTACCGAAGTTTATTTTTTGATAATTTGCTTTGTTTAATAATGCTAATGCAATTTCTGCAGAAGAATTAGAAATGCTTAGACCTTCAATTTCTTTGATAACTTCCAGAGGGATAATAATTTTAAAACCGATAAGTTCTTCAAAAAAATCAATCTTTTGCTTAATACAGGTTAAGATAAAACTGGTATCCAAGATTATTTCTTTCATGGTCTCCTCAATCGTTTTAATGCAATTGTAAATCCTATTACTCTTGCATAATAATTCTTTCCTAATTTTTCTAAAATTTCAGTTGAATATTTCTTTACAGAATCTTTTCCATCTCTTGCACTGGGTAAAACCGAAATTTTTACATTTTTGCAAGTCTTAAATTGATTTTTCAGACTTTCAATAAAATTATCAGTTACTCCAAGTTTTCCTAATTGTATATTTCTTATGGCTACCATTGCGAAGACACCTACGGTTTCTTTCGCTTAATCTTCCCTTCCTTTGCGGTTGGGCGATTTTTTTCGTGCAATCCGACGAAAATCGCGAAGAAATTATTTAATTGCTGTTTGAATTTCATTTTATCTATTTTATCCACTCTTTTTTTACTTTAATAACCTTCCTTTTCTTAACACCAAAAGTTCCTATATCCATGTCTTTAGTTTTGTAAATATCTTTACCTAAAAAACGATGAATGATTACATCTGATTTATTTATTTTCCAATCTTTACTATATTTTGCACAAAAAATAGCGGCTTCTTCAATGTCTCCTTTTTTGGGTTTGCCTTTTATGTTCACGAATGGACTTCCTACGGCAGCGGTATGAAAAACTTCTTCATCGAGTTTAACCTGTGCAATTAATTCTTCGTTATTTTTTGCATCACGCCCTGCAAGGATTAATGTTTCATTTTCAGTTATAAGTTTTCTAAAATTTGGTTCTTTCATATTCTATTAAAAGAAAGAGGTTTTATTATCTTTTGGGTTAACCAAATAATTTTTTTAATTTATTTACTTCGGTTAAAACTTTTTTTTCAGGATAAAAATTTCTTTTGTCTTCTACTTGATTCATATGAACAACTTTCTTTTTTGGGACTAAGTGAACATGCATATGATTAATTGATTTTCCTGCAGAGATTAAGTCGTCTCCTTCTTTATATGAGACTTCAACTCCTGGATAAATTTTATGCAAATGATTCATTCCAAATAAAATTAATTTTCCGATTCCAACTTGTTCTTTGTATCTTAAGTTATGAAATTTTATTACATGTCTTTTCGGAAAAACGAGCAAATGGTCTTTAATATAAGGGGCTCGTGCAATTGTTAATATTGCATAATGATTTTCTTTAATAATCAATTTTTTATTTAAATTACAAAATGGACAGGTATTATCCTTATAGATTTTATTTAAGAAAATTTGATATATCAAATTAATTTACTCCTATTTAACATTGCTCCAATATTCCAAAGCTACTTTTAACTCGGGATGTGTTTTTGCATATTCATCTAAAGAAATTTTTTTCATGGTGGCATCAACAGCTTGACGCATTGCCCTTGCTCCAACAATAGTTCCTTGTGGATGACCGTGAATTCCTCCACCTGCCTGAATCACAACATCTTTACCCATAAAGTCTATAATTTTATCTACAATTCTTGGATAAACTCCTCCTGAAGCTACTGCGAATACAGGTTTAGTTCCATACCATTTTTGTTCAAGATTATTTCTTGTTTCAGGAGTAAAGTTATTTTCAATTTCTTCTTCTATATGTAAAACCTCAGTTTTATCCCCAGTCATTTTTCCATAAGCAGTTCCAATATGAAGCGTATCTACACCGACCATTCTTGCACACTGTGCAATAATTTCCATGCTCATGCCATGTTCAGGATTTCTATCAAACATTGCATGTCCTGCCCTATGTGCGTGAATTGGCAGCTTTGTAAAGTTTCTTGCCGTTTGCAAAGCACTCCAGCCTAAGGTTAGAATATCAAGCATAATATAATTTCCACCATTTTCTTCTACAAATTTAATCCGTCTTTTCATCTCTTCACATTCTGCGGTACAATTAATCAAATAAACTTTCTTTTCACCTGTTTCTTTTTCTGCTTTTTTCAAAGCTTTAATTGTCAACAAAAATCTTTTTTTGAATTTATTAAAATTTTGACTGGTTAAATTCTCGTCATCTTTTACAATGTCACATCCACCTAACCAGGATTCATATGCTACTTTTGCATGTTCTTTAGAAGTCAAACCAACTTTTGGTTTTACAATTGTTCCGACTAATGGTCTGTCTTTAACTTTCAAATATTTTCTTATACCTTTAATTCCATAACGTGGACCTTTAAAACTTTTTAACATTTTTTTTGGGATTCTTACGTCTTCCCATAAAATTCCGTCTGCACTTTTCATTCCGTAAATATTTCCTCCGATAGAAGACATTACACAGGGTAAATTGCCAAGTTCAAATAAATCCAGAGGATAAGCAATTCTAATTCGTTTATTTTCTTTATCAAGATAATATACTTTTGGAGCTAATTTTTTACCTATTTTTGGATTCATGGTTTTTACATCTGTCCAAGTCCCAACACTGCTTTCTCCTGCAACCATACTCGCTACATCGTTAAATTCATAACCTTTTGCAGGAGTTACTTTAAATTGGCAAAGAACATCAGTATCTCTTGGCTTATACTTTAAATCAATAAAACTTCTATAACCGGATTTCAATTTTGTTTCCACCATCTTCTTTCTTTAAAGAAATTAAATTTATTTAAATATCTTTACTTCTTTCTGCAAACATTAATTCATATTTCTTTTTTTTCATTCGATATGAAAGAAACCAATCTAATAAAAATGCAATAGCACTCAAAGAAATCAGATAAAGGAATCCATTAAGGCTTATTTTTGGCAAGAAATATTCTTTATTTAAATAGCCAAGAATTCCGGTTATAACTCCAATACTTGCTAAAAGTTGAATTGATCTAAGATTTTTACTTGTGGTTTTTCCTTCAATATCTCTTAATATTTGTATTGCAGAATTAACATAATCAGAAGTCATTTTCCAAATCTCTTTAATATATTCTAAGCTGTTAAACAAATCTTCATATTTATATTGAAAATGCGAGATTAAAGCCTGATCAACTCCTAATTGTTTTGACAGCGAAGATCTGGTCTTTGCATAAGAACCCATTTGATTGATTCTATTACTTATGAGACTTACAGTTTTTGCATAACTTTCAAGTTTTGCTTTTTGTACAGAGATTTTATCTCCTTCTATGAATTTTTGTTCTTTAATTTTTGATATTTCTTCCCATATCGCCCGATGAATATTAAGGTATTTATGAAGTTGAGATTTAAATTCTTTAAAGAATATTTGCATTTCGATTAAATCAGATAATTCTCTTTTTTCTTGTCTTGAAGATAAAACAATGATATATTTGTTGGTTTTTAAAACTCTGATATCTTTTGAATCAGTATCTGAATAGATTTTTCCATAAATTTTTTCATTAAATTTTTTCATTCTTATATCTGAAGTAATTTCTCCAATTACAATTGGATGGTCGTCTTTAATATTTGCAAGAATTTTAGGTGTTGGTGCTCCAAGAGAGAAAAGGTAGTTTATTGCAGGGTTATATTTTGTATCAAAATATTCTTTTAATTTTTTTATATCTTTTTCTAAGTCTTTTTCTAAATCTTTTTCTTCAATTTTAAGAATATACAAACCATCTTCATAATAATTTATTATAATATTTTCTTTTGTAACAGCTTCAATATATTCAAGGTAATCATTTTTTCGTTCTACTTTCTTGATATCCAGATTTTTTAGCAATTCTGTAAGTTTATCTTTATCCAAGTCTAATTTTGAAGTTCCCTCTGAAAGAAATTGAAAAACTTCTGATAAGTGCATAGTTGTCCGCTGATACCATCCACCAAATGTAATTGTATTCACCATCTTTAATTATAAATAAAGTTGATTTTATTTAAATGTTATTAATTTAAATATTGAGTAATGTCCCCACTTAACAAAAGTAACAATATCAAAAGATTTATAAACAGATGTTCCTACTCATTAGTTATTAAAAAACTAAAATGTTACTTAAACAAGAACTCATTGGAAAAATCAAAGATTACTTTGATTTGAATATTTACGAAACAAAAGTATGGCTAGCTTTACTTGGAAAGGGTATTGCTTCAGCGGGAGAAGTTGCTTCAATTTCCAGAGTTCCAAGATCAAGAACATATGATGTTCTTGAGAGTTTAGAAAAAAAAGGATTTGCAATTGTTAAAATTGGCAAGCCTGTGAAATATATTGGTGTTAAACCCAGAATTATTCTTGAAAAATTAAAAAATAATGTTAAAACTGATGCAAATGAAAAGATGTTAACATTATCAAATATTAAAAATACTGAAGAATTTACTAAATTAGAAGAATTATATGAGGAAAGCATTAATACTGTTAAACGGGAAGATATTTCTTCTGCATTAACCGGCAAATCAAATATTACTAATCATCTTAGAGAAATCATTTTAAATGCCAATAAAGAAGTTATAATTTGCACAAATGCTATGGAGATTATTTCTAAAATAAAACTATTCCAAAAAACTGTCGAGCAACTTAAAAAAGCTAATGTTGATATTAAATTTGCGTTATCCGGAGATGAAAAATTAGTTAAACAAATTGAAACGAAGTTAGATGTTAAAATTAAATTTGTTAATATTGATGCAAAATTCTTTATTGTTGACAGAACAGAAATTTTATTTTATATTTCAAAAGATTCAGATATTGCAATTTGGTTAAATTCTGATTTCTTCTCTCAAGCATTTGCAGAATTATTTGATAAAGTTATGAAAAGTTGAGGATTTTAAAATGGATAAATCTAAATCATTTGATAAAATCAAAAACGGGTTAGAATTTCTTTTAAGTTCTGGAACTTTAGCATATATGAAATCCCCGTTAGTAACAAATGAATTTATAAAAGGAAATGTTTCAGACATTATTTATCCAATAGCATATTACTCACTTATGCGAACATTGGATGACGGATGTAAAAAACCAAGCTTAACTTTAGCAGGAACAATAGCAATTTTAGCAATTGGTGCAGAATTTGCCCAATATTTTGGTCTTTTGGGAGGAACCTATGATTCCAAAGATATTCCAATGTATCTTCTTGGAGCAGGATTAGCTTATGGTATTGATAAATTAAGTTTTAATAATAAAAAAGTAAAATCAGAAGAAGAATTTATACTGGATTTATTTAAATAAATTAAAATGACTTCAAAAGAAATATCAAAACTTGAAGAAAGATTGTTTAACGAGGTTAAAGATAAAGGAACGTGTGTATCTGAACCAACTGCAATAATGCTTGCAAGTCATGATTTTAAAAATATTGAAGAATTATATAGAGCACAGGAAAATTTTGAAAAACTTATTCTAAAATTCAAAAACAGTCCAAAATATAAAGAACTTCTAGAATATCATCAAGAATATAAATATTCTATACCTGAATTTCAATTTTGCAAAATATTTGCAATGCATGAATGGATGTATCGAAATAATGAAGACATTTATGATGAAACTCAAAAAAGTGTACCGATTGCAATAGAAAAAATATTATATGATGAAGATAAAGTCGGACAATGCACTGCATTAACCGGACTAATGTGGGCTTTCGGAGCAGTTGAAGGAATTAATTTAACAGCATACTCTACAATTTGCCATACACTAACTTGCTATAATGATACACAACAAAATATTCCATTGGAAAATACCTCGAAATATAATTTCACTTTGATGTATCCACCTGCTAAATCAAAAAAAATAAAACTTCCAGAATTTTTAGCAGGATGTCTTAATAATAAGGGAAGCGTAAAAAATAATTTGGGAGATTATCTTGAGGCAATAAAAAATTTTGATAAAGCAATTAGATTAAAACCAGAATTAGAGGCTGTATGGAATAATAGAGGAATAGCTAAGAGTCAATTAGGAAGATATAAGGAAGCAATAACAGATTTTGATAAAGCAATTAGATTAAACCCAGAATTAGCGGAAGTATGGTATAATAAAGTAATAGCTTTAAGAGAATCAGAAAAATTAAAATAAATTGCATAAAAATATTTATTGAAATAATCATTCTACTATTTCTAGTTTTTCAATATACATTTCTTTAATTTTCTTTGAATTTTTATTTTTCCAAAATTCAATAAATTGAGGTAAATTAAATAGATTTTTTTCTTTTGAATAAATTTTACCTTCTTTTGTAAAAGTTTTTTTATGTTCTTTTTTGAATTTTAAAACACTTTCTTTATCTTTAATAAGTGGTCCTTCAAATATAATTTCATTTCTTTTTTTTGCTACAAAAAAGTATCTTGCAGATTGCTTTTTATTATAATTAAAACCTTTATTTTTAATCTCAAAAGAATTATTTAGTTCTTCACTTAGATGTTTATAAAATTTTAATAATTTGCTCCCTGCAACATCTCCTGGCTGTTTAGGGGTCATTGATTCCAGCAAGACAAATTCATCTTTCTTTTTTATTGCATCACTTTTGATTTTTTCAAGGTCTGTTTTTTGAACCTCAAAAGATTTTATAGAGGGATTTTTCAAAAATCTTGAACATTCTTCCTGAAACTTATCAAAGGTTTCCTGTGATAACGCTGCTAAAGTATTACGCTGTTTATATGTGGGGTCAACTAAAATAATCGGAGAATTTAATTTAGAACTATTTATATCCATTAAAACAACAGATTTATTTTTATAATATTTTTCAATATCAATCACCAATTTATCTTTTTTTACTTTGTTCATTGCTTTTAAGAAATTTATAAAACCTTTATAATAATAGACTAATAATTCTAAAGAATATCCTGAAAAACCTCCGATATAAGATTCTGCTCCATAGCAATGATTGGCATGACAAAATGCTTTTGCAATTTTTATGTCATTTAAAATTTCCGGAGATTTAATGTTTTTATTAATATATTTAACATGCGAGTAGGATAAATCAGTTATGTTTTCTGCCTGTTCCGGACTATTTATTTTTTTTACAGGGATTAATTCAATATATAGTTCAGAATTAATAATCACTCGATAATAATCCCGTGATCCATGAACTTTTAAGAGATTTTTAAATCCTTTCAAAGCTTTTGCAGTTAATCCTGAAATTTCTTTGTCGTCGTATTTTTTATCAAAACGGACAAATACATCCACATCATAAGAATCTTTTTTTATTACAGTTTTTTTTGCAAAACTTCCGCCAATAAATACTTCAGCTTTAATTTTTAATTTTTTTAGATTTTGATTAAATCTTTTTAAAAAATCTTTCAAGGATGTATCAACGAGTTCCAAATCTTCTTTTGAAGGTTCAACCTGAATCAAAACCTGATTTAAAATTTGGTTAATTTTTTTTGTCATATTAATTTCGAGAAAAAATAGTTTTTATATTTACCTTTATTTTTTATTTTTCATATTTTGTCTTAATGTTGTTGCTAAGTCAATTAAATATTTTCCTTCTTCAAATTTATATATTAATGGACGATCTTTATTAAATAAATTTACAACATCAATTTCAAATTTCCCTGAACCAATAGCCCTTATAGATTCAATATCTAAAATTACCGGCATGCTTTCATCAGTTATTCCGGCAATATCACGAATATCCCTTTCAACAATTTTTCTTTCATCTTCAGGTATTTCTATAGGATTATTCCTTATTTTTTCTAATTGCTCTTCTTTAATATAAAAAAAGAATTTACTTTTACAATTACCGCACCCTTCCAGTAATTCTTTGCTTCCAACTGGAATAAACCTAGAACACTTTGTACACTGGTGTGGCATGGTTATCTAAATCTTAAGGACTATTTAATATTTTCTAATAAAAATTTAAGTTATAAACTATTAAATAATTTAATTATTTATTTAATAATAATTCAATCTTCTTAGGATTCTTTTTTATTTCTTTAACAATTGTTGCAGGACCTATGATTGTTATTGCACCAAGGTCTCCGCCACTTATTAGATTCACAACACCTTTTTTTAAAGTTCCAAAAAAACTTAAATCATCTTCAGAAATTACTGCTAATTCAATACCGGTAAAACCTTTAACATGATCAACCATCGCCATCGTATCCCAAATCAATCTTGTTTCTTCTTCGTTTCTTAATCGACCTTGCAATATTAAAATATTATTTCCTAAAACAATCTTTAAAATCTTTTGAATTCTTTCGTTGCCGTCTAAAGATTTCATTTCCGAATAGGGTAAGAACTGAATAGAAAAGCCTTTAATCTTTCCAAGATTTTTTTTCATTCCATCATTTTTTTGAGTCATTTTAATATATATATCGAAGAATATACTTTTTAATTATTACTAAATATCTTTTGTTAATTTAAATATTGATTCATAAAATTCTTCTAAATTTTTTCCGTATTTTGCACTTATTCCCACAACGTCATAATCAGGAAATGCCGATTCAATTTGCTTGATATTCGCTTTTTTCATATCAATTTTATTTGCAACAATTAAAACAGGTATTTTTCTTGCAACTAAATTGCCGATAATTGTGATATTTACCTGATTATACGGATTTTCTGTTGCATCTAAAACAATGACTACCATATCCATATCATCAAGCCATTTTATACTTTCAATAATTCCCTGAGTTGCTTCTTTTGACCGTTGTTTTGCATCTTTTTTATTTACATTATATTTTAAAAATTCTTCATAATCAATCTTTGTTGCAATCCCAGGAGTGTCAATCATCTTAAAGGTCATGGTTTTTCCTTTATGACTTATTTCAACTTTTTCCTTAAATTGAACCTTTCTTGTTTCATGTGGGACTTTACTTACACTTCCAATTTCTTCACCGGTAAAATCTTTACAAATTCGGTTTGCAAGGCTGGTTTTTCCGGCATTTGGAGGACCATAAAACCCTAAACTAATATCTCTTTTATCTTTGTAAAGACCTGAAAACATTCTTCTTACAAAATTTTTTAATACTTTTATTACCATATTATTACCAAATCCCTTATAGTTTATTAAACTTTTGTGTATTTGAAGAAAATTTGCCTCTTGGTGCAACTTGAGAACCAAAAGGAGTTTTTTCTTGAATAGGTTTTTTTTGAATACTTACTTTTGAAGGCAGATTTTTTAATTTTTCAAATAATCTTTTATGAGGAATTTCAACCATTCCTGTTCTTTTACCAGCATATTTTCTTAAAACATAAATGATTTGCTCCATAGTCCAACCTTCTTTTTTTAAATTAAAGGTTATATCCTGATCAGACATTCCGGATTGTTTTGAATTTTGAATATAATTTATTAAATTAAATAAATGATTTTTATTTTTGAATAAGTAATCTTCATATTTCTTTTTGTACCATTCTTGTAAAATAATATATGCTACTATTCCCAAGATAATTAATAAAAATAAAATAAACATAAAAAGAAATAATTTAAACTTTTTTTCTTCTGCAAGTTTAACTTCTTCTTCAAGGGTTAATCTTTCAAGAGCAGGAGAAATAAACAACGGCAAATTGGTAAAGTCTACATTTTCAGTTGTAGAAAAAACAATTTCATAAGAAGGATCAATTAGTTCTACGACGATATAACCTGATTCTTCTTTATCTAAATAATTTTCTTTTAATTTTAAATTTTCAAGTTTTTTTAGTATTAAGTATGGAGTATGCACTATTTCACCTTTTTCAGTAATTTCAATCGTAAATACTTTTAGAACACTATCAATGGAAGATTCATAACCAACATCATATCCTTCAAAAATAATTTTTACGTCTAAATTTGTCTGACCCCATCTTTGAATAGCTTTAATATATGCTTCTTCACCTTGTATAGAATAATCTCCCCCACCAATTAATTGAAGAATATCGAGGTTTATGTTTTGAGATGTTGGATAAAAAGAAATTTTATCTGTTTTCATACTTTGAACTAAATATTTTGGAATATCCATAGCTAATAATTTTACAAGAACAACATTATACTCTTCCACAGAACTGGCTCCATAAAATTCTGTTTGAATTCCTTTTAGTTCTCCCTCAATATTATAAGTATCCAGTGACTCTTCCAAGCCTTTTTTTACAAAAGGGGTGAATGTATTTATTTGGGTTAAAACATTAGATAAATCAGCTTGTTTTCCAGCTAAAATCTCTTCTATAATCTCTTTTGGAGAACCTACAGTTACACTAAAAGTTTTAGATACAACTCGCTGTTTTGAATCTGTAATTGTGACGATAATGTCATATTGACCTAAGTTCTCAAATGTATGGGTAATTGTGTTTATAGAAGTTATATTTGTACTATTCCCTCCAAAATTCCATTCGTATTTAACAATTGTGCTATTTTCAAATGTTTCAGCATTAATTTTAAAATCAGTAGGATATCCTGTTACAGTTTTTGTTGGTTTAATGCTTTGCAAGATTGGAATTCTTTCAATAAAAATTTTTTGAGTGAAAATGCTTTTATTATTTAAAGTTAATGTAAAATTCTTTTCTCCATAATTATTTGGAGTTAAAAATTGTGCAGGATTTAATTGAAGCTGTTGAAAATCAGCAGTGATATTTGATGAAACTCTGTCTAAGTTGTAAAATTTATTACTTATTGTTGGACCTAAAGTTGTATCATAATTAATCTTTAAATTTGAAATATTAATATTTTGATTTGCTCCGGAATAAAAAACGATTGGGATAACACAATTATTTGAACAATCTAAAGAACCATATCTTTGAATTATATAATCGCTCATTAGGCTGTTTAATGATATCTGACCTTCTAAATAGCTTGTAATGTTAATTTTTCCTATGCTATCAAAACTTTTACCTTGTGCAAAAATATCAAAAGAAGCGATTTCAAGTCCTATGTCTGAACCATAAAAACCACAACCATTTTCTGCATCCTGATAACCCCTTATTTTTGATGTTCCCTGATCTTTTTCTGAATAAATGCAAACAAAATAATCTTGTGATTCTGTAACTAAATATTCTACATCACAAGAAAATTCTCCTGTCTGATTTACTGAAGGCAATTTGCAATCTTTTAATTTTTCTCCGTATAGATTATAAAGTCCCATTGTTAAGTTTCTTGTATCACCAGAAGGATTCACCCATGCACCTAATTTAAAACCCGGAGATTCAGTAAGTTTTATTCTTTGGCAATGTTTACTTGGATAAGTTCCTATGGTAAATTCGCTTAATGTCTTATTTCCAGAAAAACATCCTCTTGTTTTTAAATAATTACAGGCTTGTGCATTTGAAACTCTTGAGTTTCCAGATTCAATTAATCCATCTTTTGTAAAATCTATTTGAAGTTGATTTGTACAAGACGGACCAACATCACTTTCAACAGTAAAGTTAATTGAATTAATATTCAATATATTTCCTTGAAGAGTTAACCCTATCATTTGATTTCCTCCACTACTTAAATAAAAACTTTTTACCTCTTGACCATTTTTTGGGATATATTCGATTTCACAATCTAAATTAGTACATTTATAATCAACATCTTCATTAATCTTTAATAAATTAATTAGACTAATTATTTTTCCGCTTGAATCACGAAATAGAGAATCGGAAGGTTCATTATTTAAACTAATATTTATCCAGCCATTAATTATTTTTTGAGGGCCATAATAAGTATCAATACTATGAGAAAGATTACCTACTTGGAAACTTGCACTTACAAAACTAATTAAAAACATGCAAATTATAAAAAATTCTATTCTCCTCATTTTTAAAAAGAAACCAAAACAGATTTATAAATATTTGTCCAATTAATTTCTTCTTAGATAAATTAATGAATAAATTCCAACAATTAAGAAGATAGTAATAATTAAATTAGAAAATCCAAAGAATGGAAGTTGTATCTCAGCAGGACAAGGGATAATATTTGAACCTCCGATACATCTCTGAGATAATTTAAATGGATCATAATAATAAAGTCCATTTTCTAAAACATAATCCGTGACTTCATCAGATGGACCATTACTATATGTTGCATATCCATTATCAGCTCCCCAAGTCCAAGCAGTTGACCAGGAATATTCTAAAAACCCATCATCACAAGTATCAACTGTGCTTTCACTATATTTGCAACTACCAACTGTCGGAATACTACTGTCTGTATCACAATCAAGCCCAGGAGAAGAACTCCAAGTATAATCGCATTTACTTATTGATGAATTCCAGACACATTTACATAACATTAAATAGGTGCATGAAGGATCAGGACCAGCTACTTCATCGCCACACCTTGTATCATTCCAAACTTCAGGAAATGCTTCAAAGACTTTTTCATTAACACTATTTTCTGCTGCATCGCATCCAATATAATTACAATCTTTACAAGATGATTCATCTTCATAATTTGAACACCAGGGAGTAACATCTGAAGGCAAAATTCTTAATTTAGGGCTTTCATATCCTTCAACGGTAAAATAGAAACCATCATAATCACCTATTTCAGTGATTGAATAATCTTGTTCAGTTATTGTCCATTCTCCGATTATTCTTCCCCAACCCGCACTACTAAATGTTCCGGGAATAGCATTTATACCTGTTCTAATTTCATCATCAAAAACAAGGTCATCTTCAAAAATGTCAAAAGAATATGAACCGGTTAAATTACGACCAGTGTTATTTAATATCAATTGAACAGTTTCACCAATATGAGCAGGGATATCTGTTGAATTAAAAGTTCCAATTCGTTGTCCTTCAGAATTTACCCAAAATGCTGCTGTTTCCAACTCTCCATCAGGATCACAACCATCATCAGGCTTTCGATTGCAATCATCACATTCTTCATAAGGAATATCAATCACACAATCACCAGGGTGAGGTCCAGTACCATTACAATATTTATTACAGTTAAATGGGGCAATATCACTATATACTCCATTTAATGCTCCATCATCACAAATTTCATTGATTAAATAACTATTTGGTGTTTGAAGAATACCATCCCCACAAGGTCTTGCCTGTTTACAACATACTTTTAAGTTATATTCATTAAAAGTTCCAACATGTGCATTTGTTGCACCAGATAATGAAAACATTTGAATAGGATATGTTGAACTGCAAGATCCACTGCTACTTACACAATTCAAATCTCCAAAGAATACATTATTAGTATAACTTGTTTGTTCCGGTGCTTGAACATGAGCATTAGTTATGCTTGAAAGACTTGCAACTTTATTTTGCCTACCGTCACTATTTGTATGGGGATTTGGATAAGTAAAATCACAACATAGATAATAATTGAAATTTGTTTGGTCATATCTTTCAGCATGAGAATTTGATTGAGAAAACATTTTGAAAACAGTGTTATCCGGATTACAAGAAGTTTGAACACTACACATATCAGAGCTTATCAATCCAAATGAAAAAATTAAATAGATTAAACTTACGCTAAAAATCACCAATTTTTTTAATTCCATTAAGACTTTATTGTAAAAGATATTTTTAAATGTTTTTAATATAAAAGATTTACAAACAAGATTTGTATTTTAATAGAGACTTATATTTCCAAAGAGCTTTTGTTGCAGGCAAGCTCATTTCAACACCTAAGTCCCCATTTTTATTTGCTGATTTAATAATTGAACAAACACTATAAGAGTTTAATGCTGCAAGATAACTGGAATGCATATATAATAAGAGGTCATAGTCTTCTGTAGATTCTTCAACAAAAGTTCCTGAATTAAACACATATGATTTTTCCCATTGCCTAAATCCACTATTAAAATTGTAAAATCTTATTAATATTTTTGTATCTTTTGGCAAATCTTTCATCATTTCATTATCGGTAAATTCTTGATTTAAATTTTGGTAATCAATTTCAGATGCTTTTAGGGGAAGATTCATTACTACTTTTCCAGTTGAAGACCCAAAAAGAACGTTATCTTCAGAATTAACATATAAAATTAATCCAAAGATTATAAGAGCTAATAATAATAAATAAAACTTAAAATTTATATTTTTTAATAATTCCTTAAAATTTATCTTCTTCATTATTAATTTTAAATTTATTTAATTTAAATATTTATTCAAAAATTTTTGGAAATTCAGAGATTGAAAATCTCTGGAACTTCAGGAAACCTGAAGTCTTCAACTCCAGTGGAGATTGAAGTCGCTAAAAAACTTTGCAAGTTTTTGGCGCCACTAAATTCTACTTCGCCTACGCTCAGATCAGATTAAAGAATTTAGTTGGAATCTAACCCTTGGGTTATATTTACTTCAAAATATACTTGTTTTGAAGTCCCAGAGAATTTGAAAAATTCTCTGAGCCCTCTTAATGGGTACGGAGGTACAGAGAATCAAAGATTCTCTGAAACACAAAATCTATACTGTGCCTACGCACAGATCAGAAGTACAGATTTTGTTGTGTCATAAAAAATTTCTAAAGAAATTTTTGGGAACTTCAAAAGGCGTTACTTTTGAAGTAATCTAACCCTTGGGTTATATTCCCTCTTAATGGGTACGGAGGTACAGAGAATCAAAGATTCTCTGAAACACAAAATCTATACTGTGCCTACGCACAGATCAGAAGTACAGATTTTGTTGTGTCATAAAAAATTTCTAAAAAAATTTTTGGGAACTTCAAAAGGCGTTACTTTTGAAGTAATCTAACCCTTGGGTTATATTCCCTCTTAATGGGTACGGAGGGTCCTAAAAAATTTCTAAAAAAATTTTTGGGAACTTCAAAAGGCGTTACTTTTGAAGTAATCTAACCCTTGGGTTATATTCCCTCTTAATGGGTACGGAGGGAATCTAACCCCCGTCTGCCGGGCTGGAGCCGACCATAATAAACATTATACTACGCACCCGTATAATTTAAATTAAAGAATTCAATTTTTAAAATGTTCTCTTTTAATTTTTAACCAATTGCTTTTATTTCTTGGATTTCTTTTTCACTTATTGCACAACCTTTGAATTTTACAGCCCAAAGCATAGCATCTAAAATCCTTGAATCATTCCATCTTGAAAGATTCTTTTTATATAATACATAAATTAATTCGGCAGATCTAATTAACTTTAATCCTTCAAAAGCAGGATAATTATTTTTATTTGAAGTAATTTTTGTATTTAATTTATCCTCAAATAATTTTCTTAAATTTTCAGGCTTTTCACATAACATTCTTGTTGTTCTTTCATCAATTACAATAACATTAATTATTCCTTTTTTTTCAAAGATTCTACTTAAGGCTAAGCAAGAAGCTTCACCTAAATGGATTAAATTAATATTTTTTTGCTTTTCATAAAAAGTTGTGTTTGCAATATTCAAAAAATGAGTTGTACCTCTTGAGATTTCATCATCACTTATACCCACTGCAGAGGGCAATTCAATGATTTTATCATCCAAGATTTTTTTTAATTTTAGGGCTTCTAATTCAAAACGCTTAATTGTTAAAGGTCTGTCAATTATTTCTGATTTAACTTCGTTAGTGATAATAAATTTTCCTTTGAAAATTTTTCTTAGTTCAATTAATTCGTGAAGTAATCCGTTTATTGCAAAACTAATTAAAGAACTTGCATCAAAAATTATCATTTTCTCTTCAGTCATTTTAACATTTTAGAAAAAAAGATCATCGTTTTACCTTTTTTATATTTTTTATTTAAAGATAATTCTTTCATAGGTTTATTCTTTTCTTCAGCATAAAGATATATTAAGTTATATTTTTTATTTTTCAAATAATTTTCAACAAATGAAATAAGTTTTGTTCCAATCTTCTTTCTACGATGTTTTTGCTCAACAGCAAGATTATACAATTCAGCATATTTTCCAATTCTAAAGAGATTTATTATAATAACTCCTAATAATTCTTTATCTTCTTCCCAAATAAAAGTTATAAAATTTTTTCCAAAAACATGTTCTTTTACGTGATATTGATTATAGTTTAATTGATTGTCACAAGTTAAATTTGCATCACTATTTAGAAGATGTAATATCTTAAGAGTATCTTTTTTATTTGCTTTTCGAATTATCATTCAAACATATCCATAGCTAATTTAATTCTATCTTTTGTATCAAGAGTTTTACCAAGTAAAACATCTGAAATACCTGTTTGTCCTGCATAATCTGCTAATTCATACATAGATATCCCTAATAATTCTGCAGTTTTTTCCATGGAAATACCATGCTCATAAATTCTAGAAGCTTTGTTTATACTTGCTTTTCTAAAAACTTCTTTTATGTAAACTTTTAATTTTTTGGAAAATTGATTTATAGAATGTCTAATTTTCTGCAAATCCTTTCTAAAAAGTTTTGTATCATCTTTTTGTAAGTCTTGAATAATATTATCAACAATTAAAATAATTTCATCACTCCATTTTGAATTTTTATGGTAATTTCTTTCAATAATTTTACTTAATGAATAAACAATTGTTGCTACGGCAATACTATCTGGATCTTGAACTATTGAAGCAGTATGAATTGTTTGATTTCCTAATTCTTTTAATTTAAGAACATCTTCTCTTTTTATTGCCTCTTTTGTTTCTTGAAAGATTTTTAATAAATTTTCCTTGTCTTCCATCTTAATTTAAAGATTAAATTTGTTAATAAATGTTATTTTATTTTTTCTTTTGTAAATATTAAAAAGATAATTGCTAATATTGACATAAATCCAAGGTAAGTGAACATAGCATGGACAGATATATTCCAGAAAAATCCTGCGATTATTCCTGCAGGGATACTCACCAAACCATTAACCATATAGTAAATACCTAATGAAGTTCCTTTACATCCTTTAGAAAGATCTAAAATATATGCTCTTTGATTTGATTGTGTGCAGGCATAAACAAGGCCGTAAAGAATGAATGTAATTACGAGCATGATGAAATTTTGATACAATGCCATAAAGACATTTATTATCAAAAATAAACAATAACCGAGCATTAAAACAGTTTTTCTTCCAATTTTATCTGAAAGGTCTCCAAATGGAATTGCAAAGATTGCCCAAACAATATTGAATAAGACATATAGCAAAAGACCAATACTTACACTTCCGGTCATTTGTTTTGCCATTAGAACTAAGAACATATAAAGACCAAAATTTGCAAGCGTAAAGATAGAGGTTACTAAAATTAAATATTTTAAATTATGATTTAAGCATTTAATATCCTTGAAAAAATTACCACTCATTTTTTTTGACTTTGACTTAGATTCTTTTACAAAAAATAAAGGCAAAATAGAAAATGCTGAAAGAAATCCGGCAATTACAATGATTGTCGTAAAACTTAATTGAAGTTTCCAGAATAAAATTAAAACTAATATTGAACCGATTACTGAACCAGTTGTATCCATCATTTGATGAATTCCAAAACCTTCTCCACGCTTTTTTGTTAAATCAGAGATCATAACATCTCTTGGAGCATCTCTAATTTTTCCAAATCTTTCAAACGAAACAAGAGCAATAATATATTGCCAACTAGTGGCTAGGGAAAGTAATAATCTTGCAAGAACAGAGAAAAAATATCCAAAAAAAACAAATGGCATTTTTTTACCTGTTTTATCAGATATCCAACCTCCAAAAAGTCTAAATAAACTTGCTAAGCCTTCTCTTAATCCGCTTAATGCTCCAACAGCAACGCCACCTCCACCTAAAGAGTTAATTAATAGAGGCAATAATGGGGTAATCATCTCGCTACCCACATCATTAAACATGCTTGCTGTGCCTAATTTTATAATATCTTTTTTTGATTTTTTTAACATTTTAATTTAGATAAATTTTTTTCAGTTTCAAGAATAATTTTTTTCAGATTTTTAATTACCAGAACAGGATGTTTTCCAATAGCAGTTTCTTCTGAAAGCATTAAACTTTCAGTACCTTCAATAATTGCATTTGCAATATCACTTACTTCGGCTCTTGAAGGTCTAACATAATTGATCATAGACGGCATTACTTCTGTGGCAGTTATAGACATAATATTTTTTTTATTGCATTTTTTTGTAATTAATTTTTGGACAAAAGGCACTTTCTCAATAGAGATATTTCTTCCTAAATCTCCTCTTGCAATCATTATTCCATCACTAACTTGTATTAATTTATCAAGATTCTCAACGCCCTTTTTTGTTTCTATTTTTGAAATAATCTTAACATTTTTATTAAAAATGTTTTTAATTTTTTTTATTTCAATTTCATTTTCTGCAAATGAAATAGCTAAATAATCAATACTTTTATTTTTATATTCTTCAAGAAGAGCCCTATCTTTAATATCAACCATTATCTTAATTTTTTTGAAATTTTTTATTTTATTATAAAATTTATCAAATTCTTCAACAGAAACATATTTTGTATTTAATCTTAAGATATTAACTCCTTCGTGAATCATTTGCTTAAGAATTTTTAAATTTGAACTTGCTGGACCAATTGTTGCAATAATCTGGGTATTCACTTTTTCACCTCAAAAGATTAATGTAAATAATATCTTTAAATGTTACTTTTATTCGAACGATTTAAATAATCTTTTGGCTTTTATTTTAAATGTTCAAAAAAGGGTTTGATTATGAAAAATACATCTATGCTCAAAAAGCAGAAGTTTTCAAACGTTTAAATTTATTTGATAGACTTTATTTAGAATTTGGAGGTAAACTCTATTATGATGGTCATGCTTCGAGAGTTTTACCAGGTTATAAAAAAAATACCAAAATTAAGTTATTAAAAGAACTTGGAGATTTTGATTTAATTTATTGCGTTAATTCTAAAGAACTTGCATATAAAAGAGTTTCAAATGATTTTAACTTAACTTATTTTAAACAGACGATTAAAGATATTAAGGAGATTGAAAAAGCAGGATTTAAGGTAAGTTATGTTATCATTACTAGATATGAAGGGGAGCAAGAAGCAAGAGATTTAAAACGAAAGCTTGAAAAAAAAGGCAGAAGAGTTTTATTTCATTTTGAGATAAAGGATTACCCTTCGGATTTAGAAAAAGTTTTGAAAGGTTATAGTGAACAACCATTTGTTCATTTAAAACATAAATTAGTTATTGTTACTGGTGCTGCAGGGGGTTCCGGAAAGATGGCTGTTTGCTTAAGTCAAATTTATAATGAAAGCCGAAGCGGGATGAAAACCGGTTTTGCAAAATTTGAAACTTTCCCTATCTGGAATTTACCATTATCTCATCCAATTAATATTGCTTATGAAGCGGCAACAGCAGATTTGGGGGATAAAAATATGTTTGATCCTTATCATTTGAAGGCATATAAAAAAAAAGTTGTTAATTATAACAGAGATATTGAAAATTTTGCAATATTACAAAAAATTGCTCAAAAAATTACTGATAAAAAATATCCATTTGGGTATAAATCTCCTACAGATATGGGGATTAATATGGCTTCTACAGGGATAATAAATGATGAAATTTGCAGAAAGGCAGCGATTAAAGAGATTCATAAAAGATATAAAACTTATTTAAAAGAATATGCAAAAGGAAGAGAAAAGATAGAGACAATTGAAAGAATGAAAAAAATTTTAAAGAAAATCTCCTAAAAAAAGTAAAAATATTGAATGCATCTGGATTGGGGTCGGGGGATCATGATTTTTCAATCGTAAAATATTTGAAAAGCATTAATTTGTCTTTTGAATGGGATGTATACGATAGTTCTGAAAATCCTTATTTGAAAAAATCAGCATTGGAAAAGAGTATCCAAGACTTAGACATTAATTTAATCTATTTTGATTATACAAAGACGATGAATAATGACAATAAAAGATATGATATTATACTCTTTACCGAAATTGCAGAACATCTTGACCATTCTACTTTGTTAAATGCTCTTAACTATCTGAATGAAAAACTGAAAGATGAGGGGAAATTAATAGTTACTTCTCCAAATGCATTATGGTTTCTTGCCAGAATTAAAAATCTTTTTGGACGGGAAGGAAATGAATATTATGGTGGAGGAAACAGAAATCTTGATAAAAAAGTATACGGGCATATTGTTTATTATACCCCACAAAGAATACAAAGGATAGTGGAGGATTGCGGATTTAAAGTGGGAGAATTATTTACTTTTAACTGGCTTTTTATAACCAATTCTAATAATTTTATTGGAAAAATATTTACCAAAATAGTCGATTTTCCTACAATCTTTGTGAAAAATTCTAAAGGAACTATTTTTCTATGTGCGGAAAAAAACAAAAGTAATAAATACAAGATTCCTTTTGCGGTCTAAGTTAAATAAGATATAGATTATTATGGCACTTCCTCCAGACGTTCAAAAGCGAAAAATCAAAGAACGATTAATTCATTTAGATGGACGAGCAAAGATAAATGAAATTAAGAAAATTTTAAATGAACTTCCTGGGTACAATACGGGATTTTATGGGGAAATAAAAAAAGAATTAAAAGAAGAAATAGAAAAAACAAAGATTGTTTCAAAAACAAAACACCTTGACTGGATTGGTGTTATAAAACAAGGACATAAACAATTTTGTTTGGTTGGGGCTCCAAGTTCTGGAAAAAGTTCTCTGCTTTCAAAATTATCTGGAATGAAGATAAAAGTAGCAGAGTATGAATTTACAACACTTAAACCAATTCCCGCGATTGTAAAGTTGAATGGTGCTTTAATTCAGATAGTAGATTTACCTGGACTTATTGAAGGGGCGACAGAAAATGTTGGTGGCGGAAAGAGATTAATAGGAATTGTAAAAAATACAGATGGAATTTTATTCATGATAGACTTAACAAAAGATTACTCTAAAGCCGAAAAAGTGTATAATGAATTAATTAAAGCAGATATTAGAAAACCGATTATATTCATTGGAAACAAAATAGATTCTTCTTTAGCCAAAAATAATGCAATCAAACTAAAAAAGAAATTTAAAGAATTGATTCTTGTATCAACATTAACTGGCGAGGGAATAGAAGATTTAAGAAAATCAATTTGGAAAACGTCCAATCTTATAAGAGTTTATACTGAGAAAACCAAAGAACCTTTAGTATTAGAATATGGCTCATCTATTGAAGATTTAATTAAGAGCATTCACAAAAATTTATTCCAAAATTTTAGAGAAGCAGTAATTAATGGAAAAAGTGCAAAATTTCCAAACCAGAAAGTTGGTTTAAACCATGTGTTAGAGGATGAAGATAGAGTAAGAATAATTTCTGATTAATTTTTTCCTTCTTTCTTCAATAAACCTAGCCAAAAACTCCCGTTAACTTAACAATACACTAAAACCCAAAAAAATATAAACCCTCAGTATCCTTGGAATTGATGGTTAATTTAAAAAATAAAGATATTAAAGAAATTTTATCGAATTTAGGACTGGATGAAAAATCAATTACAACTTTTTGCAAATATATCAACGAAAAGGATTGGTTTGAGGCAATAAAAATTTATAAAAAGTTAGAGATTACCAGAAAAAATTTAGATTCAAAAGATAAGATATATGTTTTATTAAAAGTCGATAATAAAGGTTATGATGTTAATTTGGAAATTGATAAAGATAAACTTATTCATTTTTGCAACTGTTCACATAGAGAGGATGATAATGGATGCGAACATGCAGGGGCGGTTTTATTGTATAAGATGTTACAAAAAGAAAAAAATGATTTTAATCATAAGATTGGTAACATTTTATTATCTAAAGAGAAAGAAAAGGATTTAGATTATTTTAAAGGATTATTTCCGAATATCCCGGATGTTGAAAAAAAGAGCATGATTTATTTTAATTTTGAAGAGTTTAATAAGGATAGACAGCTATTAAAAGTTCAAAAAGGAAATGTCAAAAAAGATAGCAACTATGGGATTCCAATAAAATTTGTTACAAAAGATTTTGATTCACCAAAATGGCAAATCAGCAAAAATACCCGTAATGTTCTTAGATTTATTGATGAAGGTGATAACTATGGGATTAGTTATACAAATTTAGGTTTTATAAAAACTAAATTTAATGATGTTAGCACTGACTTGATTATGCCGATTTTAAGAAGATCATATTTTGAAGAACAGGAAATAATTTTAGGAGCAGTTTTCTCGAATGATAAATTTAAAATTGTTTGGGAAATCGAGAAAAAAAATGATTTATTATATACTCTTGAACCATTTTTTGTTACAAAAAAAAGAAAAAGCGGAATTTCAAAAATGAATTTAGTTGAAATGGGAATAAATAGTTTATGGGTTTTTGATTGCAACAGAAGATGCTTTTATGAATATGCCGACGATTTAAATCTGGAAATTGTTAGAAGCATCATAAAAAATCCAAAAAAGTTAGAACTTAATGAAGAAGAATTAAAAGATTTTTTTTCAAAATATTATCAAAAGATATTAAATAATTTTGATTTTAATATTTCGGACGATTTGCAAAGAAAATCTAAATGTGTTATTCCAAAAGCTACATTATATTTAGAAAGATTAGACAATAAAATAAAAATAAAACTTAAATTTGATTATGCTTCCAGAGAGGTGAATTATTTTTCATCTAATAAAGAGATTATTCTAGTGGAAAAAAATATTATTTATAACATACCAAGAGATTTTGAACAAGAAGATGAAATTGTTGAACAGCTTAATTCCATGGGTGTTATTACACATGATGAATTGGATTATTTTGTAATTGAAGGGGATTTGATTGATTTTGTTATGGAAAAAATCCCAAAGATTATTGAAAAGGGAATACAAATAATGGGAGAGGAAAAATTATTTAATTTCAAAGTTGTTAAACACAAACCAACTATGAATTTAAACATAACAAAAAAAGTTGATTGGCTGGATATTAAAGGAACAATCAAATTTGGACAGGATTCTGTGGATATACAAGATGTTTTGGAAACAATTTTCAAAAATAAAAGATTTATTGATTTATCTGATGGTAAAAAAGCGGTAATCCCTCAGGAATGGATTAATAGCCTTAAATGTTATTCCGGTCTTGTTCAACTTGAAAATTCTGGAGCTAAATTATCACAATATCATATGGCAATATTGAATAATTTAATTGAATTTTCAGCAGATGTCAGCATGGATAACAATGTCCAAAAAATGTTAACAATCTTTAAAGAATTTGAAAAAATTAAACCAGAAAAAATTTCAAAGAATGTTCATGCAGAACTTAGACCTTACCAAAAAGCCGGATATGATTGGCTTTGTTTTTTGAATAAATCCGGATTTAACGGAATTTTAGCAGATGATATGGGTTTAGGTAAAACATTACAAACATTAAGTTTATTTCAAAAGATTAAGGATGAAAAAAATAAAAATACAAAACCTTTGTTAGTCATTACTCCAACTTCATTAGTTTTTAATTGGAAAAATGAGATACAAAAATTCACGCCTAATTTAAAAGTTTACGTGCATCATGGGACTAAAAGAATTAATTCAAATCAAAAAATTCAAGAGATTATAAAGAATAATGATTTGATAATTACTACTTATGGTGTTTTAAAAAATGATTTAGAATTATTCTCGAAGATAACTTTTGAGTATATTGTTTTAGATGAAGCAAATATCATAAAAAATCCGCAGTCTATTAACGCAAAAAGTGTTTGTTCTTTAAATGGAAAAAATAAACTTGCTATTTCCGGGACACCAATTCAAAATAATTTAATGGAACTTTGGAGTTTATTTAATTTTTTAAATCCCGGTTATCTTGGGGGATATAACTTTTTTAAGGAAACATTTATGTTCCCAATTGAAAAAAATCAGGATAAAGATGTTAATGCTTCACTTAAAAAAATAATTAGTCCTTTTTTACTTAGAAGAACTAAAAAGATTATTGCTGATGAATTACCGGAGAAAAATGAAATAATCCTTAAGAGTGATTTTTCTGAATCTGAAAGAAGAAATTATGACGAATGGAAAGAGTATTATAAGGAAGAGATAAGAGTAAGCATTACTCAAAATGGATTTAGTAAATCGAAGATGAAAATCCTTGAGGGTCTTACAAAATTAAGGCAAATTTGCCTGCATCCGAAAATGGTTGATCCGGAATATAAAGGAAGCAGTTCAAAGTTTGATTTATTGATGATAGAAATTGAAAAGATTCTTGAAGAAGGCCATAAAGTTTTGGTTTTTTCTTCATTTGTAAAAATGCTTTCAATTATTAAAGAAGATTTAGAAAGTAAAGGCATCAAATATTCTTATTTAGATGGTCAAACTCCTAATCGTGAAAAGGTAGTTTCAAAATTCCAAGAAAGTGAAAAAGCTTTGCCTTTCCTGATAAGTATTAAAGCTGGAGGATTAGGGTTAAATTTGACAAGTGCAGATTATGTTTTTATTGTGGACCCTTGGTGGAATCCGGCTGTTGAAATGCAGGCGATGGATAGAGCTCACAGAATTGGTCAGGATAAAAAAGTTTTTGTGTATAAAATGATTGCTCAGAACTCTATCGAAGAGAAAATTTTAAAATTACAAGAATCAAAGAAAAAACTTGTTGAGGATTTAATCGTTGAAGAAAAAAGCTTACTTAAAGAAATTGATTTGAAGGGCATTGAGAGTCTTTTTGAGTAAATTAAAAAATTATTTACTTAGCATTAAAACTTTTACTAGAATAATGTCTGCATATTCTACATTTCCGGAAAATTCTGCATAAATTGGTCCAATTTTTTCAGTTCCATATTTCTTAAAAGCTTTTACAATATCGCTATATCCTGCAACACTTTCTTTGATGTATTTCACATCTAAACTTGAATCATCTGTTAATAATCTACCAATATAATTTACTATTGTATTACTTGTTAAATCTAAATCATTTGCCATGTCTTCTATCGACATTTTTTGTTCAATTAATTCTTTGACTCTTGCTTTTCTTGTTTCGGTTCTTTCTTTTACATTTATTTTAGGTTTTTCCGGTTGAATATATTTTTTTAATTCTTGTTCACGAGTGTTTAATATTTCATTTGAGATATTTTCTGATTTAATATAACTATTAATGATAGAAATAAATTTTTCTCCATAAAGATTAAATTTATTTTCACCGATTCCTTTAATTAATAAAAATCCGTCTTTATTTATTGGATAAAAATAAGCTAATTCTTTTAATACTGCATCACTTAAAATAATAAATCCTGCTACATTTTTTTCTTTTGCTAAATCATTCCTTGATTCAGTTAATGAATTAAATAATTTTTTATCGTAATTTGTTCTTATTTCTTTTTTCATTATAAAGAGCAAATAAATTAGGGTTTATTATCTTTTTGGATTAAAATTCAGGATTAAGATTTTAAAGGGATAAAAATCTCAAGAGCAATTTAAAGATTACTATTTATTTTTTTACAATTTCTTAATTTTCAAATCTCTAATTGAAGAAATATTTCCATTAGGGACTAATTTATTGTTTTTAATTAATTCTTTGATTCTCCAAATTAAAAATCTTAAATCCGGTTTTATTTTTGACTTTGCTAATATTTCACCAATAATTTTTGCAGAAGATTGATAATTTTGAGTGCATAAATTTAAAATCTTATTATCAAAATATGATTCTTTTCTACTTTTAAATTCAAATTCTGAACTCCTTATTCTTAAAATATATTTATCTTTAGATCTTTCTTCCCAAAGTTGGGAATAGAATTGGATTTGTTCTTTGGATAATTTTCTTTTATATTTTAAAAGAGTATTAGTTTTATCAGAGCTCAACTCCCCTAATGAATTTGCAAAATAATATTTTCCATTTCTTGCTTTTACTTTAATTTTTGGAAATTTAATTAAAAATATTTCTTGCATTTTAAGATCGGAGGAATTACATATTTTTAAAAATCCTAACTCATCAAAAGAATTTGGACCTACCCAAATATAAACTATTTGATTAATTTTACTTAATCTTTTAAAATTTGCAGAATCATTAAATTGTTTTGCAAATTCTTCTACATCTTCATCACCTTGAAGAATATCTTCATGAAATTTTATTCTTTTTTTATAACTCAAATCGTTAATAGGTCCAATTGATAAATTATCCAAAAAAACGATTATTTCTCCATTTAGATTTTTATTTTGTCTTAAAAATTGTCTTAAATTTCCTGATGCACTATTTCCAAAAACAACATGTATTGTCATAGAAATTATAAAAATTAGGAATATTTAAACATTCGTAAATCACTTACTTAGTTTTAGGTTTTAAATTTATTGCTAATATTAGTTCAGGTGGAACCTTTTCTAAAAGGAACAAAAAAATCACAAATGAACCTAAAAACCTGACCACATGCTCAAACTAATAAAATCGACAATAATCAAAAAGTTACAATTAGAAGTATTTTACTTTTTGGATTAAAATTCAGGATTAAGATTTTAAAGGGATAAACCAAGCAAACCAGATTACCCATAAAAACCAAACTAAATCTGAGAAATTATAAGTATTAAAATAAGCAAATCCTTTAACTGAAAGAAAGCCTAAAAAACCTAATGGCCAGAATTCCAGCATTTGTGTTCTATTTATCATTAAAATATTATTAAAAGTTTAAATTTAAATGTTTCCGTTAAGATGACAGGGAATAATCTTAATTTAGTTTAATTTTTAAATGCAAAATTTGTTCAATAAACATGACAAAGATTTTAGCAATAGGAGATTTACATGGAAATACTAGCTTGGCTGAAAAATTTGCAAAGCAAGCTAAAGATGAAAATGTTGATATTGTTATCTTAGCCGGGGATATTACTCTTGCAGAGAAATCAATTGAAAATCTTATTGGACCTTTTACACGGGAAAAAAAAACTATCTTATTAATTCCAGGAAATCATGAATCTAATTTAACGGTTGAGCTTTTAACTATGATGTATTCAAATGCAAAAAACATTCATGGATATTCTTTTACCAAAGATGATATTGGAATATTCGGTGCTGGAACAGCACACATTGGTCCCAATGCAATTGATGACGAAGATATTTTTGCATTACTTAAAAAGAGTCATGAAAAAATTAAAGATTTTAAGAAAAAAATTATGGTTACACATATTCATCCAATGGGCAGTAAAGCGGAATTTTCGGGTTGGAGAGGATCAAAAGCTGTAACGAAAGCAATTAAAAAATTTAAACCGGATATTTTAATTAGTGCACATATTCATGAAGCAGAAGGTATTGAAGAAATAATTGGTAAAACTAAAGTCTTACAAGTTGGAAGACGGGGAACAATTTTTGAGATTTAATGATTACACCATGTATTCGATAAAGTTCCATCAGGGAATAAAGTTAATTTTTTACTTTCTTTATACAATAATTGATCCTGTTCTCGATGAATAGTAATATGAGTTTTTTCTTCATCAAAGACCCATTTTTCCATTAGATTTAATTCTGAGGATTCCGGAGCTAAAACCTTATCCAATTTATCATTTTCATCTCTAATAGACCAAGCAGAAATTTTATCAAATCCTAATTTTTCAAGTTTTAGAACTAAATTTTTAAAATCAATAAAAGTTCCGACATTATTTTTACTCAGAACAATATTACTTCTAACAAAAAGACCAGCTTCATGAATTCTGGATAAAATCAAACTTAAAGACGGATATTTTTTTATTCCATAAATTTTGGCATTTTTTTCTTCATTAGTATTATGAACAGTAATATAAATTGTTTTAAGCCCGCAATCCTTCCACAAAGGTAAATATTTTAAACAAAAATCTTCATCTCCCCCTAATCTAATTCCATTTGAATATAAATTAATCTGATCAAAGATTATTCCTTTCCTATTTAATTTTCTAAGCAATTCAAAAACTTTGGTTAAAGATATTGGAGAAAGTGTAGGCTCCCCACTACTACTAATTGAAAGATATCTCGCTCCTTGTAAATAACAATTTCGAATAGTTTTTTCTATTAACTTCAAATCAACTTCGCCATCTTCCAAGGGAGAATATTTTCTATGAACAATTCCAGCACAATGTTTACAGTTTCCATTACATCTAGAACTGCCAACAAACAAAGATAAACTTTTAAGAGTCATTTCATACATAAAGCTCCTTCTTTAATCCAGGAATAAGCAACAGTTCCGTCCTGAAAAACAACTAGTTGCCGAACAAAATCTTTTTTTGGGTCGTGCTTTGTTACATAATCTGTTATCCTTAGAATATTCCCGTGATAATCGTAAACTCCTCCACCCCAAACATGACCATGACAAAGTTTTGTATTTTTTCTAAGCCAATTTTTAATTTGAAAAATTCCAATTCTTGACGGAGTAAATTCATTTCTTGTAGAGTCGGGATTTCCAATTGGCCATGAAGTGATATTTGTAATTCCTTTATCAATTAAATTATTCACTGCTAACTCATATTTTTGGGCATTATCTACAACTCCTTTTCTTAAAAGTAAAGTTCCCCTTACACCTACACTGTTACTTTCTATGTTTTGAACAATTGTTTCTAATTTGGGATAAGATTTTATATTGTATGCTTTTGCCTGGTCTTTTTCATCAAAGCCATGAATAGATATTGCAACATTTGTTAAACCTAAACTTTTCCATATCGGCAAATAATTATCACAAAATTCCTTATTACCAAAGTTAATTCCATTGGTAAATAAATTAACATTCGGGAAATATGCTCCTTGTTTTGCACATTTGTCATAAACTTTGAAGGCTTTTGTTAATGCTTTTATATCGCAAGTTGGTTCTCCTGCACTGGTAAAAGATAATGACCAACCACCATAACGAGCAGAAAGTTTTATTGCAGATTCTAAATTTTTGTAATAGATTTCATTTTCTTTTGCTTGTGGTCTAAGATATTTACCTGCACAAAAATCGCAATTTGCATTGCAAGTTCCATTTCCCACCAATGCTGAAACACTATAAATTTTTTCTATACATGCCATGTTATTTTTTACCTCTTTTCATAATATGTCAAAGAGTTGTATTTTTGATTTACTTTACTGCACAAATTTTGTCATTAGTGTTGTATTTTTTATACAATAAAATTAAAAACAATAAATAAAATTAAATTATATGCTAAATAGCAAGATTGTTGAAAAGATAGAAAATTTTGTAGAGATTAAACCGCGAAGTGTTCAGGAAATTGCTCAAGAGTTAAATAAAAATTGGAGAACAGTTGATAGGTATATTTCACAAATTAAAGAAGAATTTGGGACAATTGAAACAAGAATTTTTCGAGAAGGAACCAGGGGGGCATTAAAAATAGTTTATTTTGCAAATTCCGAAAAAATAAGTAGTACTATTTTTCAAGAAAGGCTTGAAAAAGAAATTCTACTAAGGAGAACTAAAGAAGAATTTTCGGCGTTTGAGATATTCCAATATGTACAAGATAACAAAAAAGAAGTTTTCTTAAAAAAAGCAGAAGATGAAAAAGGAACAAGAGATTTAGATAAATTTTTTAAAATTTTATTAAATGCTCAAAAACAAGTTTTATTTTTTTCAGGAAATCTTTCATTTCTTAATATAAAAAATAATAATCAGAGTTTTTTTGATATAATTGAAAAATTAGTTGAAAAAAATATAAAAATTAAAGTTCTTTGCAGAGTAGATATTGTTGGCAGACAAAATATTGAAAAACTTTTATCATTAAATTTTAAACATCAAAAAGAGTTAATACAAATAAGGCACAGAGAACATCCATTAAGAGCAACAATTATAGACGATAAAATAATGGATTTAAAAGAGATTAAAGAGCCGACAGGCAAAATAAAAGAGTTAGATAAAAAGATTTTTATTTTTTACACTATTAATGATAAAAAATGGATTGAATGGCTTACTAAAATATTTTGGAAGATGTTTAATGAATCTATTAGTGCGGAAAAAAGGCTTGAACAGATAAACAGATACTTAAAATTATAAATTGCAATAACCAAAAACCTTTAAAGAGAAACTTCTTTGCAATAATTATTAAGAAATATTTCATTTTAAAAAAGGCAAAATAAAAATATGAAAAAAATAATCCAAAAAAGCCATGAAGAACAAACAGTAGAAGAATATATTCCTTCGGTTAAAGATAAAGCAAAGAATACAACAGAAAAAGTTGAAAAACAAACAAAACCAAAAGATGAAATCTTAAGAGGTTCAATTGAAAAAACAATTAAAAATAATTCTTCGCAAGAGATTTTAAAAGGTTCAGTTGAAAAAGTTTATAAAAAAATTGATAAAGATTCTTTAGAAACTATTGAAAAAATTGGTGAGCCATTAAAAAGAAGAGGAAGAAAAATTACATCGAGAAAAACCCCTGCTAAAAAAACTTCTTCACGGAAAAATGTTATAAAACAGGTAAAATATTCTCCTCCAAAAATTCTTCTTAAAAAAGATGGTTATGAATTAATTATTACTGAAAAACCTCAGGCAGCATTAAAAATCGCTTCATCTTTAGGTCATTCAACTCAAAGGAATATAAATAAAGTCCCATATTACGAAGTTGACAGAAAAGGTCATAAGATTATTGTTGCTTGTGCAGTTGGACATTTATTCACTTTAACACAAAATGTTCCTGGTTCAATTGTTCCAACATTTGATATTGGTTGGACTCCGAATTATTTAGCAAGAAAAAATGATTTTACTAAAAGATATTATGATACTTTGTTAAAAATTGCACAAAATGCCGGAAATTTAACTGTTGCTACAGATTTTGATATTGAAGGAGAAGTTATTGGTTTAAATGTTGTAAGATTTATTTGTGGACAAAAAGATGCAGAGCGTATGAAATTCTCTACTTTAACCGAGAAAGAATTAGATTATGCTTATGAACACAAATTAAAAACTCTTGAATGGGGGCAGGCAATTGCCGGGGAAACAAGGCATTATCTGGATTGGTTTTATGGTATCAATCTTTCTCGTGCATTAATGAATGCTATTAAGACAACAGGGGGATTTAAGATAATGTCAATTGGCAGAGTTCAAGGTCCAACATTAAATTTAATTGTCCAAAAAGAAAAAGAAATTCAAAATTTTAAATCTGAAAAATATTTTCAATCATTTATTACAGTTGATGACAAAAAAAATCAATTAGAATTAAAATATCATAAAGATATTTTTGACAAAAAAGAACTTGAAAAATTTAAAAATTTAATTGGTAAAGAAGCAATTGCAACTACTAAAAAAACTGAATCATTTTTGCCTCCTAATCCTCCGTTTAATTTAACAAATTTGCAAACAGAAGCGTATCAGCTTTATGGAATTACTCCTTCAAATACTTTGAAAGCTGCTCAATCTCTTTATCTTGCGGGATTAATTTCTTATCCAAGAACTTCCAGCCAGAAATTGCCTAGTTCAATTGATTATCAAAAAATATTAGATATTTTAAAGATTCGATATAAAGTTGCTAAATTAATTACAAAGGACAAACCAATCGAGGGTAAAAAAACTGATCCGGCTCATCCTTCAATATATCCAACAGGAAACAATCAGGTTTTGTCAGGCAATGATGAAAAGATTTACAATTTAATTGTTAAAAGGTTCTTATCATTATTTTGTGATGATGCAATTATTGACAGAAAAAAAATAGAAGCATATGTTAATGATTTAGCTTTCAGCATTCATGGTTCTGCAATTAGAAAAAAAGCATGGATGGAAATTTATCCTTCAAAATTAAAAGAAGTTGATGTTCCGGATATGGAGGGAAAAGTTAAAGTTATTGATCAAAGAATTGAAGAAAAAGAAACTCAACCTCCTAACAGATATTCTCCTGCTTCGATTATTTCTACTTTAGAAAAAAAGAATTTGGGTACAAAAGCTACACGTTCAACAATTGTTGAAACTCTTTATGAAAGAGGTTACATTAAAGAAAAAAGTATTGAAGCTACACCATTAGGAATTTCTTTAATTGAAACTCTGGAAAAATATTCTCCAATTATTATTGATGAAAAATTGACCAGAAGTTTTGAAGATGAAATGGAAAAAATTCAAAAAGCTAAAAAAGATTTTTTAGAAAAAGAAAAAAAGATTATTGATAAAGCTAAAGATACTATTACAGAGATTTCAAAACATTTTGAGAAGCATAAAGAAAAAATCGGTTCAGAATTAATGAAAGCGAATGTTAAGCAAAGAGAACAGCAAAAGAAAGAAAATATTTTAGCTCCTTGTCCTGTTTGCAAGAAAGGAAATTTGGCAATTACTTATTCAAAGAAAACGAGAAGACATTTTATTGCTTGTGATGCTTATCCTGATTGCAAAACAACTTATTCATTGCCTCCTAGAGGAAACATCCAAAAAACAGATAAAATTTGTGAAGAGTGCAAGTTTCCTATTTTGATGGCTTTGACGACAGGGAAAAAACCTTGGTTCTTTTGTTTTAATAAAGAATGCCCGACTAATAAAAAAAGATTGGAAGAATATTATCAGAAGAAAGAAGAAGCGGAAAAAGAATCTGCATAAAGGGTTAATTATTTAATCTTCATTTAATTTAGAATTTTATGAAAAAAAAGAAGATAATAATTTTAATATTATTTGTTTTTATCCTATTAATTTTAAGTTTATTAATTACAAGAATTATTTCTCCTAAAGAGATTGATGATATAACTCCAGAAATCCCTTGTGCATCAGGGGATATTGAAAAAAGTGATGTTTTATGGGTTGTCCCGAAATATAATAATCATTCAATTTCAGAGAATAAAGAATGGTGCAATTCTATTTTGAGTTTAAATAAAACTTTGGGTATGCATGGGATATATCATAATTTTAATGAATTTGATTCTGATAAAAACCAAGAGGATATAAAAGAAGGCATGAAAATTTTTGAAGAATGTTTTCTCTATGAACCTACAATGTTTAAACCTCCGCAATTAAAGATTAATGAATATAATAAAGGACTAATTGAGGAAGAAAACCTTAAATTAAAATTAAACTTTAATCAATTAATTCATAAAGTTTATCATTGCAATGATACAGGTCTTTTTTCAAATAGATTTATTGATTTCTTTTGAGGGATTATTATTTGTTAAAAACAATCTTATATAATTTGGGATTATTTTTATCTCCAGTTAAAATAAGATAATCATCCTTACCATCAGAGTTTAAATCTGAGATAACTTTATGACTTACAATATTTTCAAGTTTAATACCTGAAGCTTTAATAGATTGCTCAAATCGTGTTTGTTCTAAATTTCTTAAATCCATTTGTTTTTGCCTTTCATTATTAGAATAATATAAACCAGCACACGAAACAAGAATTAAAAGAGGCATCATTTTAAGAGCCTTCATTAATCTGGGATGCTCATAAGGAATTTTTTCAATAATCCAAGTTGCACCAATATCCAAATTAGCAAGTTCTTTATCTAAACTGCTTCGGGTGTTAAAAAATTGCTCTTGGCAAGAACCGTTTAATAAAAGATATTCTCCTTGATGTTCAGAAAGATATTTATTCAAATTTCCTTCATAATATTTTTTTAATTCTCCTATTGTATCTACCATTATAAAAAATGATTCAACTAATTTATAAATTTATTGATTTCTTTTGATAAGACCATTTAGCATATTATCCAACGGTAAAATTATCACAAAGAAATATGCTAAAACAAAAATTAATGGATAAAGATTAAATGTTGGTATCCAGTCTATGCAAGACTGCACTATGCAATTTAAGTTATAATCTTTTTCAAATAAAAAAGCAATAGCTATTAAAAAAATTCCATGTGAAAGTGAAAATTTCCAGGAATTTTTTGCAGGTTTATTTATTAAAAACAATGCCGTCAGGACTAAAGGGATAAAAATTAAATGATTTATACTTGAAATATAAAAGAAAAATGTTCCAATTTCATCGAAGATATATTCTGTTGATCCAAAAATATAAAAATTAAAAAATACTCTCGATAAATAATCCATCGACCAAGTTAAACTGCCCACTAAAGATAAAGAAAGTTCTCCGATTAAAATAAAAGTTGAACGATATAAAATTGCTAAACCAATAATTAATGTTGCATGATTACATAGCCAAAAGATTTGAAACCAAACACCGTCTATGAGAAGCGAATATGCACGCAATAAAAAAATTATGATTAGAATTATTCCCATGCAATTTATCCAAGAATCTTTATTCAATTTAATCACTCTTAATATAGGAATTTAATATTTAAAAGATTATACTTTAAATCTTAATAATGCACCCATTCCTGAAAGTTTTTCAAATTGTTCGCCTTCAGTAGTTTCTGTTGAAACGATTTCAATATTTGAATTAATATTATTTGCTAATTGTTTTAATTCTTTCATTAAGGGTTTGTCAAGAGTTTTTGATAAAATTAATGTGTCAACTGCACCATATTGCAAAGCTTTTTTTATTCCTTCTTCTTTATATTTTACAAAATCCGGTTTTTCTCCTAATGTTGTGAAAAATTTTTCAAGTAATTTTTTTTCGTGAATTATTTCCTGATTTGCTAAAATATCCTGACTTGCTTCAACTAAATCTTTTAATCCGGATTCATCGGTATTGCCTATATCTTTTCTGCCAATTACTTTAATCTGAAGAGGGGTCATCAAATATTCATTATCTAAAAATTCATCTTTTGTCGGAATTGGTCCTCCCACTAAAATTCCTTTTAATTTAGGTTTTTCAAAAAAAAGAGTTTTCATTTCATCAGCAATTCGTTTATAGAAATCTTTGGTTAAACCTTCGGTAATTCGATGAAATCTTTGTGAACTTTGGCCTCCAGCCCTTACTTTACTTGGAATTCCAGAAGACATTTTCTGAAGCAGTTCTATTTTTTTTCCTTCCAAGATTCCAATTGTTGCTTCTTTTCTGTCCATTACTAATAAACCAAAAACTTCTGAAACTTCAAGCATTGATTCTAATGGTTCTAAAATAAATTCTTTATCACATCGGTAAATTCTTACTTTTAATGCCTGAGGGGGCTCAATATCCCACATCTGCAAATTATCCTGCCCTTCGACCATTGAAACATTTCCACAATATATTGCAAGACCGTTTATTGGAGTTTGTTTTAATGTTTTTAGATGTCTTACGATTTTATCCAATGCATCTCCAACATTTTTTCTTGTAGAAGTTGATTTGATATTTTTTGCAGTTGATTTTTCTGCTTCTAATTGTCTTTGAACAGCATTAACATCATACCCTGCAGGGATTAAAACACTAATTAATTCTGTTGCTCTTCCTTTAAAACTTTTTAATTCTTCTAATAATTCTTCAAGTTCTAGTTTATTTAATATCATATTTTATGGAGATTATTAACATTTATAAAAGTAAGGGTGTAAAAAGTTTTAGCAAAACACTTAATCTGTTTTACTATATTTCTCGATTTTTGAAACATCATTTTTTCTAAGGATAAATCTCATAGTAACCCAAATAAAACATAAGATAATAATAGAAACAAAAATTATTATTAAAATAATATTTAAACTATGTTTTTCAGATTCATTAAGATTGTTATTTATCAAATTTAAAGATTCTTGAACAGCATCAACAGTTTTATTTTCAAGATTTGCTTTTAATAAAGGAGATATGAATATTAAAAATAAAAATAAAAGAGATAATTTTATTGTTTTCATTTTAACTTAAATTTCGTGCAAATTCTCCTATGAAATAAGTGAAAATTACTACTAAGGTTGCAATAACTACATGTTCGGCAATAACAGGGAGAGGGTTCTTTTTATTTTGGACTGCAATAAAATAACTAAATATTCCTAAAAGTAATAATCCAAAAAATACACTAAAAATTATTGCAAATTGTAATTCAAATATTAAAATGGGAATAACAAAGATTGTTGCAAAAACAAATTTAAATGTAAAAGTTGAAATTGTACTTTCCCAGATTTCTTTGCAAGTATGTTTTCCGGAAAGTTCTTCAGAAAGATGTATTCCTAATGCATCAGACATTGCGTCTGCAATTGCAATCATTAGTATTCCACCTAAAACAACTATTTTTGAATTTGTACTGGAAAATAAACCTACCATTAAACCTAATGTTGTTATTATACCAGAAGTTATTCCAAAACCAAATCCTTTTTTTACGGATCTTTTCATATTTTTCATTTAATGAATTTAATTAATAGGGAGTTATAAATTTAATTATTTTTGAATTATCCAAAATTAATATATCAACAATAAACAAATAATTTTGAAACAAATTAACTATTTAGTAGTAACAAAACAGAAACATTTATAAAGATTAAAGTTATAGAATTAATATGACAAAAGATAATCATTCAAAGAAACAACCTGCAAAAGAAGAAGGCCCGACTAGAGAAGACAGAATTAAATATGCAAAAATTAATTTAGGAGATTCTTATTTAACTGATTTGGCAACATCACAATTTGCAAGAAAAGAAGATTATGGGGGATTAGTTGAAGGAATGTATGAAAGTGCAATTTATCAAACACCGGGAGAAAATGCTTATCAACAATTATTTTTACCAGAATTAATGAATGAGGGAGGAAGCATTAATCAAGCAAGATTAAAGCAAAAAGCAGCTCAAATTATTCAAAGTTCTTTCGCAAGTTTACCAGTTTTCGAAGCATTAGCACAAATGGGTGCAAAAGCAAACATTGATAAAAAATACTTAGGAAAACACGTTGATGAACTTGATCAAAAAGAAATTCAAATGATTATGGGAACATATATGCAATATCTTGTTGAAAAAACAATTACGGAAAAAATGTTGCCTCAAAGACAAGAAGGAAGAGTTAAAGGATTAGAAGGTATTTTTGGTGCTAAACCAGAAGAAAAACCTAAGGCACATTAATTTTTATTTTTTAACTTTTAATTTATAGAATTACAGATATTATTTATTTTCAATAATATCGTTGACTATTTTTATCATTGCTTCCAAGAATTTTTCAGCTTTTTCCTGCCATAAATCAATCTCTACACCTTTAAGATCTTTTATTTCTCCATGTCCAATTTTTTTATGAAGGTCAAGTAATTCTGTATACCAATTAACATATTTTGAATCTAAAACGTTAGTGTCAACAAAAGTTTCTTTTAAGTCCATAGGAATATGTTCTGGTGATGCAGGAATTACTTTTGCTGAAATTAATGCTGCATGAGCAGAATCAACCATTGACCAGTATAACCCTTCAATTGCTCCTAATTCGGCAGTTTTACTTCTGGCTAAATGAATCGGTGCTCGCTGAAGACAACTATAAATTGCTTCAGGGGTTGATTTAATTTTTCCTTTAAGTAATAAATATTTTAATGGCTCAAAAAATCCTGCTAAATCGATCATTGCTTCTCCGTATCTTATTACATTTAAAATCGTTGGGTCACCTTTAATTAAATCTTCCCACCATGTGCTTAATTTAACAGTGTTAATATGTAATTTTTTATTATAAGGATTTGCTCTTAAAATTTTTTCAAGTTCTTCTCTATACCAAGAGATTAATTCCTGATCCCATGCAATTGTTACATCGTCAAGAATTATAATAATATCAATATCTGAACCTGCCTGCATATCCTGTTTTACTGTTGAACCAAACAAAACAACGGATTTAATCATTTTATCATATTTCTTGTAAACTTTTACTGCAAAATCCATTGCTATATCATGCTCAGTTGCAAGATTCAATGTCTCGACAGTTTTTTTTGGAAAACTGTTTGGAATTTTTTTCACTTCTATTTTCTTTATTGGAATTTTTGGAATTGGAATTTTTTTTTCCATAAATTATCACCTTCTTATTATATATAATAGAATAGTCTTATTTTTAAAAGTTATTAAAAATAAAATTATTCCATTGGTCTGCCGCTCATTCTTCCTCCACTACCACCACTACCTATGCTTCCACCGAGTTCTGAAGGTAGCTGAGAAAAACCAGCACCAAATTGTTGATAATGAATGTCAGGCAACATCCCGCCATAACCACTAAAATATCCTTGTTGCAAACTTGCGGCTTGTTGCCAATAAGGTCCCATATTCATAGAATAAACCGGAGAACCTAAAGCTTCCAAAGTTTCCTGTAAAGGAGGGGTTTGAAAATGTTGCCACCAACCACTTGCTTCAATTATTTTTTTTGCTTCATATCCTTTTTGTCCTAATTTTTCCATGATTTCTTTAATTGGAACATTACCCATACCCATAGGTAATTCTGTATGTTCAAAACCAAAATTATCCGAGAGATGAACATGTTTTAACATCGGTGCGATAACTTCTGCTTGCTTGATAACATCTTTTTCACTAAATCCTTGTTTTCTTATCATGTTAATATGCCCTACATCCCAAGTTGCACCGATTAATTTTTCGGCGGTTTGCTGAGCTTGTCTTTCAGACATTTTTTCATCTTTAATTAATCGCTCTTGGAATTTTTTTCTTGATTCTTCAATTAATTTTCTTAAATCTTCAGCAGTACTAAGAGCATGACCTGCAGGGGGATTTTCTATTGAGATAATTGGGGCTTTTGTCCCAAATTTTTTATATGCAGCATAAGCAGTATTACCAAAAGTTTGCGAAGATTTTTCTATTGCGAATTTTTCTATTGGTACAAAAATTTCCGGGGCTAAATTTGGATTTCCAAGATTATCTAACAATAATTGCAATGCTTTAGCTTGTCCAAGAATAGTTTGACCTTCTTTTGTATGTATAACATCCCCAAAACCGTCAGAGATTTTCTTTAATGCTTTTCTTTGTTCTTCATTTCCATACTGATATGCTTTTGAAAAAGAACCATCTGCTTTTTTATGAATTTCACGTAAGTAAGTTTCAGCATGCTGGATATTTTGCAATGCTTCTTGTTGAGGTTGAGGTAATGCTTCAATTTTAATCTGTTCTCTACTTTCTAAAAGATTTTTTACCAAAGGATAATTTTGTTGTAAAATTTCATCAACTTTCTCTTTATTAAATAAAATAGGTGTTATTTCAGAATCCCATTGAGATTTATTAGAAATACGAATATTTTCTTCAGGGGTATATTTTGATTCGAATGAAAAAATATCATCTCTTGTAATTCTCCCTTCGCTTAATTGTTTACTGAGTTGTTCATTAGTAATTTTCCCGCTTTCAAGTTTTTCTCTAATTTCTTGCTTTAATCCTCCGCCTAGAGTATATCGAACATCTGATTCCATTGGCATCATTTGTCCTGTTTGTTTATTTACTGCAATTAATTTTTTATGTTTTCGTTCTCCAAGAGGGCCTAATGTTTCAAATTCTGAACCGAGTATTCCTTCTGAAGAGTGGAATGTTACATTGATATTTCCTTCTGGTTTTAATTCATGGCTCCGTTCAAGAGTTTGAATTAATCTTCTTTCTGATGCTTGACGGTTAAGTTCGCTAAAACCTTGTTGCCCAGCAAAACCAGCAGTGTCAATTACTGGACCGTGAATAGATAAATCTACTCCTGTTAATTTTGCTAATCTTCTTACTTCTTCTAATTGCTGTTTTGGAATTGAATCAAAGATTTCCGGAGAAACAAATTCTAGTTCCATTTGTTTTACACCTGAAGATAGTTTTCCTGAAACATCTTTTAGGATATTTGCTGTTCTGGGATCTGTTGTAAAACCTAAACTTCCTGGGGCAACTGAATATTTTGGAGAATTATAATTAAAGGGTGAATCTGCTCCGGGATAATTTTTTGTTGAGTAGTTTGCCATTGATTAATGGTAGTGAAAATAATTTATATAATTATCTACAAGGAGTGAATTATTTAAGAACTCCTTCATAACTTCCATGAAAGCCTAAATCTAAATTATAATTTAAAGTTCTTCCGTAAACTTTTGGAGATTTTTCAAAAATATATTTCCCATTTGTACTTTCTGTTGTTAATGGTAAGTATTTTACTAACGGGAAATAATCTCTTTGGATCATTAGAATATCATTAAAGTAGATTATTTAAAATATTTGTGAAAGAATTATTAATTTTTTGAGAGTTCATTATATTATCTGTCATTTTAATAACTCCTTTTCTGAATTTATCAAAACCACCCTACCACTGTCATTAGAAACCTCCAAGTACTCGTCATACGAGACCAAGTCTAGAGACTTATTAAGATACAATCTGACAAGTCCATCTTCAAGTGCCCAAATATGTCGTGATGAATTTTCATCTTTTTCTTTAGGCAGTCCAAATTCGTCTATTTTTGAATATTTCGTTCCAATTTTCCAATTCAAGCAATTTGCAGTTTTGTATCTTGATTCTTCAGTTAGATTAAAATTTAAATTTGCATCTAATTTTAATCCTCTTAAATCAAAAAAAATATTTAATCTTCTTAAATTGGAAAAAATCGGTAAAGTAAAATTTTCTTTTCTAATCTGTTTATATAGATATTTTGCTTTGTCTTTATTTGGGTAATTTAAACTTCTTAAAACTAAACCAGTATCTTCATAAAAACCTTTAAACATTTCAAGATTTGTTTCTAAATCTTTTTGAGTTGCGATTCTATGTGTATCATTTATTGATTGAAGGAACATATCTACTGCTGTAGCAATGTAAGGGTTTGAACCTTTCATAACTCCATCAAAAGATAATCTTCCAGATAAAGTTTCAGTATAAGCAGGAAAAGTTTTATCCAGATAACAAACAATTTCTTTGTAGAGATTTTCATCGGTTATAAAATTTAAATCTCCAGAAGGAATACTAATTTTAGGTTTTTGGAATGGTGGAAGTGTTGGTTCTTTTCTTTCCATTACTCTTTTATAATCTTCTTCGGCATTTCTTCCATGTATTGATTTGGGGATTATTAGTGTCATTTTTTTATTTTTTAACTTCCTTAATAAATGGATTGTAAGCATTTTTAGTTATATCTACCATTAATTTAGATAAATCTTCCCCTGAATTCACACTAAAAACAGGAATCCCCCATGATTTTAAATCTCTTGTCATTGCAGTTTCTGGACCTAATTGAATATGTGCGTAATAATTTTGCTCTATTAATTTTTTAATTTTTGCTTTTTCAGAAGACCAGTTAAAAACATCACCATCTGAAATAGAAAGCATAAAACTTTCTGGTCCGTCTAATGCTTGTTCCAATATTTTTGCATCTAAATTAGTAGACCCCCAGTCTGGACTTAACAAAAGTTTTCTTGTTTCAATTAATTCATTATAACTTCCTTTTTTAAATCTTGTTCCTGAAGAAAATAATGAAACACCATGCCCAATATATGGAGCAATTCCTTGATTTTGCAGAAAGTTTTCAATTCCATAATAACCCATCAAAGCAAAATGGTATTTTGAACCATCCCCCCAAGGAATAAAAGAAGAACTACCAATATTTTTTGGTTCTCCAGAAGATGCAGATTCATTTTTAGAATTTAATCTCATACTCCCTGAATTATCTATAACTACCAGTTTAAAATCCGGAAAAGATTTTCTTTGAATTTTTTGCTTAAATTCTATGGTTAATGGTTGATTTGGATATGCAAAATGAAATCCATCTCCATCAAAGAAAAATTTTGAAGTTTTAATCTTTAGGGGGTTATCTTCTTCAGGGTCAAAACGTCTGTAATTAAGAGGGGAAATCTCCATTGAAGAATCTCGTGTAACTGCTTCTACTTTTACAGGAATACTTTTTGCTAATTTTTGATATAGTAAATCTAATTGATCAAAACTTTTGAAATTTGGAGATTGTTTTTCTCCGGAAACATATCGTCCGTAAGCAACTCCTTCCTTACCTTCTTTTGTTCCAAACTTTTTTTCAATCCCATTTCCAGCTTTTTTTCCATCTTCTCCAGAACCTTGCCCTTGTTGAGAGTCATAAGCTGATAATTTTTCCGGAGGCACTTCATCTAGCAATTCAGACATTTCTCTTGCATAAATTTCTGCCATTTTTTGCCATCTTCCTTTTTCAAATAACGGAGAAGTATCTAGGATATTTTCTTCAAAGTTTAGACCATTAATTATTTCTTGAACCACTTTCTTAACTTTTTGATTTTCTGTATAATGCCTTTCAATAAAAGATTTATCGAATGTGTCTCCCCACAAATGCATATTTACTCTTACAAATGCTTCATACAAGGGAGTAAATCCTTTTTTTCCTTTTTCTTTTTCACACTTCAATCCTTCTTTATCCCAAAATAAAACCTGCCCTGAAAAATCTCCGTTATATTCTCTGCACCGAGGATTAATGATGGTATCTTCAAAGGCATTAGCAAGGTAATTCGCAAAAGATTCTTTATCTTTTGGTAAACCTTTCTTTGTTCCTTCAACAATTTTATCATGATTATAAATATCAAATGGGCAACCTCTTTTTGAACCGAAAGGCAATTCCCAGTGTGCAACTTCATGAAGAGAACCAATATGCAGAACCATTGTTTCTAATCCGTCAGTTATATTTTTAGCATCAGCATATTTCTTTTGAAATTCATCTTGAATAGGATTATATCCTGTTTTAAGAATTACTTCAATTTCCCAATTTTCTGGGTTTATGTGAGCAGTGATTTCATTTTTAGCATCGGCAAATTCCAAAACTCTTGCTCTTTTAGCTCCGACTAATCCATACCTGTTTTTTTCTTGATTTAATCTTTGTTCGAGTTTTTGTAGATCTGTCATTTTTTTTATTTTCCTTTAATTTTACGGTGCATCGCCTCTGGTGGAAACCACCACCCTACCACCGCTATAAGAATACTCCAAGTTCTCGTTATACGAGTTCAAGTCTAGAAACCTATCAAGATACAACCTGACAAGCCCATCTTTAAATGTATAAATCTGTCGCGATGAATTTTTATCTTTTTCTTTAGGCAATCCAAATTCATCTATTTTTGAGTATTTCGTTCCACGTTCCCAATTCAAGCAATTTGCAGTTTTATATCTTGATTCTTCAGTTAGATTAAAATTTAAATTTGCATCTAATTTTAATCCTCTTAAATCGAAAAAAATCGGTAAAGTAAAATTTGCTTTTCTAATCTGTTCATAGAGATATTTTGCTTTGTCTTTATTTGGGTTATTTAAACGTCTTAAAACTAAACCAGTATCCTCATAAAAACCTTTAAACATTTCAAGATTTGTTTCTAAATCTTTTTGAGTTGCGATTCTATGTGTATCATTTATTGATTGAAGGAACATATCTACTGCTGTAGCAATGTAAGGGTTTGAACCTTTCATAACTCCATCAAAAGATAATTTTCCAGATAAAGTTGTAGTATGAGAAGGAAAAGTTTTATCCAGATAACAAATAATTTCTTTGTAAAGATTTTCATCTGTTATAAAATTTAAATCTCCAGAAGGAATACTAATTTTAGGTTTTTCTTCATCTGTCTTTAATATTGGTTCTGTTCTTTCCATTACTCTTTTATAATCCTCTTCTGCATTTCTTCCATGTATTGATTTGGGAATTATTAGTGTCATTTTAATAACTCCTTCTCTGAATTTATCACCACCACCCTACCATCGTTATTAGAATTATCCAAGTACTCGTAATTCGAGTTCAAGTCTAGAAACCTATCAAGATACAACCTGACAAGCCCATCTTTAAATGTATAAATCTGTCGCGATGAATTTTTATCTTTTTCTTTAGGCAATCCAAATTCATCTATTTTTGAGTATTTCGTTCCACGTTCCCAATTCAAGCAATTTGCAGTTTTATATCTTGATTCTTCAGTTAGATTAAAATTTAAATTTGCATCTAATTTTAATCCTCTTAAATCGAAAAAAATCGGTAAAGTAAAATTTGCTTTTCTAATCTGTTCATAGAGATATTTTGCTTTGTCTTTATTTGGGTTATTTAAACGTCTTAAAACTAAACCAGTATCCTCATAAAAACCTTTAAACATTTCAAGATTTGTTTCTAAATCTTTTTGAGTTGCGATTCTATGTGTATCATTTATTGATTGAAGGAACATATCTACTGCTGTAGCAATGTAAGGGTTTGAACCTTTCATAACTCCATCAAAAGATAATCTTCCAGATAAAGTTTCAGTATGAGAAGGAAAAGTTTTATCCAGATAACAAATAATTTCTTTGTAAAGATTTTCATCGGTTATAAAATTTAAATCTTTTGAGGGAAGACTAATTTTAGGTTTTTGGAATGGTGGAAGTATTGGTTCTGTTCTTTCCATTACTCTTTTATAATCTTCTTCGGCATTTCTTCCATGTATTGATTTGGGAATTATTAGTGTCATTTTAATAACTCCTTCTCTGAATTTATCACCACCACCCTACCATAGTAATTAGAATTCTCCAAGCCATTGTCATCCGAGCCCAAGTATGTATCCCCATTAAGATACAACCTGACAAGTCCATCTCCAAGTGTCCAAA